>ERZ772820.6-NODE-6-length-207466-cov-8.749743_pt1 | contig 207466 bp, 177 predicted proteins | sample MGYA00511377_ERZ772820 | MGnify/ENA primary metagenome ERZ772820 (study PRJEB29015, sample SAMEA2737684) | human gut metagenome | biome: human gut; feature: human-associated habitat; material: faeces | place: China | collected 2012 ... | reverse complement strand
TTATGAGAAAGAGATGATAAAATGAAAAAACAGTTAATTCAGGTTATTTCTGTCATTCTTGTTATTCTTACGGTTCTTTCGGTACCGACGTTTGCCGGTTTTTCAGATTCCGGCATCAACGGTGTGATAACGGAGATAACCGAGCTTTTGACCGGTACAACAACCGGCGACGACGAAACAACGGGCGAGACTTCAACGGAACCAACTACAGAAGAAACCACCGAGCCGACAACTAAGCCTACTACCGAGCCAACTACGGAACCAACTACAGAACCATCAAAGACATTTGAGGATTATAATGACAACGATAAGGTGGCCGTCATGTATATCTGCACTCAGCAAGTCGGACTTGGCCACGCATGGATTTATATTGAGAATACGGCAGAATGTGACCTCAAGGTCGGCTGCTATGATTTGAAGCCCGACTGTGGCGTTTCGATAGGAACGTTTTTGCTCAGCCGCTCTGACGGCGGCGGATTATATTATAATGTTGAGGCTTACTGTGCAAATAAGTGGGGACTTAAAAATAAGAGTTGGCTCAAAACCGAGCTTACAAAGAAGCAGCTTATTAAGGTGAGCGATAGAATAAAACAGTGGAATTATTGGGATCTTTATTTTAACTGCACTTTTTTTGCAGCCGAAATTTGGAATTGTGCTTCAAAGAAAAAGATTATTCCGCTTATGTTTCCGTTCTTTATAAAGTGGCAGATTCTGGCGAAGGGCGGAAACAAAGATGTTGAAATGAAGCCTGTCGAAAAAACAGATTGCTTCAAACAGCGTGGGTCCGGAAAGAATGCACACATCGTTCAGGTTAAGGAAGGCACACTTGATTCAAAATTGTTTTAATAATAATCGGAATCCGTCATATATGGGCGGATTCTTTTTTGTGTTGAAAAAGAAAAAAATTATGGTATAATAAAAGAAAAGGAGCTAATTTCTATGAAAGCATTATTATGCAAACTTCTTTCGGGTGTAATTACGCTGATTTCACTGATAGCCTTTGCAGTCAATCAGCCGACAATCCCAAATCCGACAAAAAAGGTTGATATGTCAAAATTTACGCTCACCTTTGAGGATGAATTTGAGAACGAGCTTGACCGCAGTGTTTGGTCGGGACACTATACCTATGGTGACAAATCATCAGTTCGCAAAGGCTCATATTGGAACAATTATATGGCTTATACCGAGAACGGGAATCTCATTATTCCGCTTAGATATCTCCCTGACGGCATGGGCGGCACGGGTGCAGGCTGGTACACGGCAGGTCTCGATACCGATTCCGATGCGCCAAACGGCTTTTCGCAAAAATTTGGCTATTTTGAATGTCGCTGTATTCTTCCTAAGGGTGTCGATATCTGGAGCGCGTTCTGGATGATGAATGAAAATGTTTACACGGTTGACGGCTCGGGTCGTGACGGCACAGAGGTTGATATAATGGAAAGCTTCAGCTACGGAAAACGTATCTCAAATGTCATTCAGAGCAATCTTCATTGGGACGGCTATGACGAAGCTCATCAGATCGGCAAAGCGAAGAAGGCATATGTCATCGGTAACAATCCGTATGAGGAGTTCAATACATACGGCTTGGAATGGAACGAAAACGAGTATATTTTCTATGTCAACGGCAAGGAATACTGTCGCTCAAATGCCGGCGGAGTATGTCAAAATCCGCTCTATCTTATTCTTTCGGTTGAGATGTGGGGCGAGAACGCAGTTCCCTTGGACAGAGATGCCGACAGCGCTCCGGCGGATTATATTGTAGACTATGTAAGAGCTTATCAGTACAATGATTTGCTGAACAAATAAGCTTTAAATATAAAAACAACCTCCTAAGGCGTAGTGAAAAAGCCTTGGGAGGTTGTTGATTCATTCTAAAAGACAAAATCGCTTTGCCAGATATCAACGTCAAAGTCTTGGAAAACATCCTTGAGACGCTTATGAATATCGTCCTTTGAAATTCCTTTTTTCAGTATTACTTGCAAGAATCCGCCGCCGCCTGCGCCGCATATCATCTTTGCATCGGTGAGGTCATCTACGGTCATGATTATTTGATCAATAAGAGTGTTAGTGCTGCCGCCGTCAATCATTTTGGACAGCCCCCAATGAGCATTTAAAAGGCTTGCAAATCCGTCTATATCGCCTCGCTCAAGCGCGAAACGCATGAGAGCCGCAACTTTTTGAATATTGCGGTGAGCTTCAAGACTTCTCGGCTCATTGCCAACGTAGCTACCGACAACATCACGCAACAGATTTCTTGCCAGACGTCGCTGACCTGTGTAAATCACAGCAAAGCGCTCGGAAAGCTCTTTTTTTGTGCTTTCGCTCAGAATTACATGATCAACGTTGATTTTTTGCTCGATCCCTGAATCGGAGGTTATGAATTTAATTCCCGGGGTTATGCCGCCGACCTGATCCTGCCAGCCGCCGCCCGTGGACATGATCTGCTCCATTGCGAGGACGGTTGAATAAAGCTTGTCGTCATCATATTCAATGTGCATGAACTCGAAAACTGCTTTGACCGCTGCAGCCGAAAGAATCGAGGACGTACCGAGTCCCGAGCCTTTGGGAACATTCGTTACTTCCGAGTGCATCTCAAATCCGCCGCCGAGACGGCTGAGAACATCGTCAAGACTGCCGCCCGATTTCGGAATTATTCCGCAGGCAAGCAGGCACGCCTTTTGAAGGGCAAACGGGTCAAACGGATCCCCCGTATTCTGTAAGGGCTCTATGTTGTCAAATTCGCCGTGAACGTCCATATCGCGGCTGTCAAATACAATTTTGTGTTCGGAAATCTTAACAAGTCTGACCTCAACAGGCAGTTCGCCGTTGAGCGAGATGGCGGCATTTAGAACTACGCCGCCGTGCTCAAGGCAATGCGGGCAGGTGTCTGTCCAGCCTCCGCCCCAATTGACACGAAGCGGAAGCTTGACTACCGTTTCGTTTTCTTCAATTTTACATTCTGAGTTAAAACGGAGCACCTTCATTGTGCTGCTCAGAACTGTATCCGCAATCAGCTTAAAGCATTTGGCAATGTATTTTTCATCATTGAATACCGTTCCGAGGTAGTAGTAGAGCCTTATGGCATATGAAAAATCCGGAAGACTTGAGGTGTCGAGCTTGTTGAATTCCTTTTCAAGCCACTGAGACTGAATAGTGGTGAGCTTATCTGCTTTGAGAATTCCGAAGCACTTACTTGCAGGCTTGCCTTCAAGAATGTAGTTCTTGAATTCGTCCATTCTGACAAGCTCCTCCATACGCTTTGTCCAGTCTATCACGGCGTCAGGATCGGCATCGTTGAAGCCCGAGCAGAGAGATTTTTTTGTTGATTTCAGCCATACTCCGGTATTTTTTGACTCATTTACAATTATATCATAAAGGTTGAGCGCCGCATTAACAGCCTCATTAACCGTCTTGCATTCCGGATAAAGCTTTGCGTTCCAAAGGGTGTGCTCGTCGCCGTCATCCCACAAATCGCTTGTGTGCAGAGAAAGTCTATCGGCAATTTCCTCAAGATTTCGACCGAAAATCATGTTTTTTTTCGGATTGTCATGTATATCCATTATTCGGCAGACAAAACAACCGTCAGTCTGCTTCAAGCCATGGATAAGCACATTATCCGGAATAATCTCGTCGTGAAGGTCGATAAAGCTGATATAGCAGTTCTTTCCTACAACGGCTTTGGAATGAATATATGAAACTTCAAGATAAGAACCGTCGCCGATAACGGCACCCTCTGAGCGAACGGAATTATATGCTGCAATGTCAGGGTCGGAAATGCTGCTGTTGATTTGTTTTTTCCAGCCGAGAGAGCTGTATTCCTCAACGCCCTTATTCATCAGCTTCATAATTTCCGGGATTGAGCCGAAATGAATGAAACGTGCAGGGGAGAGGTTGAGCAGCTTCATATTATATTGACCGATTGCCGACCAAAGTGCTGTCCTTGCCGCTGTCAGCTCATCGCAGAAGCTACCCTCGGGACTCTGAGTTAAAAAGTTTTCAAGGTCGGATTCTTCGGCAAGGCAGTAGGCTATATCGCCGTAAAGGGAAAGCCTTGCTCTGTCATTAACCATGATATCGTATTTCTCGTCGGTATCAACCGTTCCGTAAAGCTTTTCAAGAATATTCGGGCTGAGCCACAACGCTCCCGTATCGATGCTGCACTTGTTTCTCTCGTCAACCGCACCCTCTGCTTTGAGAATTTCAAGGGTCTGTTTGTGAAGAAACTTTTTGACATTGCCACGTTCGCTTTTGAGGTATACCCCGTGATTTGTTGCAACTTCCGAGTCCTCTTTAAAGCTGATAACAGCGGCATTCGAGGATCCGAAATCGCACATAAGCGGATTGAAAAGCAGAGTAACATCCCCGGAAAGAAGAAGCATACCGTTTTTCAGGCGTCCGGGAATACTTGCCATGGAAACCATGAACATATCAAAAAGCGTTGCCGGCAAACCGCCGAATGAGGTCGGAATTGGGCTGAAAAGCTTACCGAGAGCGCTGTATTGCGGAGTTCTCGAGCTGTTGCCGCCTGCATGGATAACCATAATTCTTTTGCTCGACAAATTGCCGTACAGTCTCTTTAATTCACGGATAACGGAGAGCGTGGAGCCTGCCGAGCCGACACGCTTATTTTCCCTGTCCGAAACAACAAGAAAATCGGTATAAGGCGAAACTCTGCCGACGGAGCGTCTGTATTCTATTTGCTTGCGGTATCCGTCGGCTTGTGCGGTGTTGCTTGCCGTTATTACAATGCAGTCCCAATGCGGGAAATTCGGATTGCTTACCGAGCGGTCAAAATCCGCCTGCGAATCCATGAGAGACTGCTGCAAAAACAGCGACACCATAGCCGTATTTGTCAGTTTATTTGAAAAAACGTTATCGGACATAGGTTACCTCCTACGGTTCTTTTACGTCTTGCTGATTCTTGATTTAAGCTTATGAATTCTGCCGAAGAATAGCTCTTTTTCGGCTTTGTTTGCGCCAAAGGTAAGCATGCAAACGGCGAGAATCACGCAGAATGTAACTCCTCCGGCCAAAAGGGAAAGGAAGCTGTTATGAATGAAATAAGAAACGGCTGCGCTTCCGAGACAGGAAATGATCATGCTTGGCAGAATTCCTTTAAATGATTGACCGAAAAGAAACATTACGTCAATGTGAATGGCTTTTTTATAGTAAATGTTCATCAGTATGATTTGACCGATGATTGTGAAAACCGCCGTTGCCGCCGCCGCACCGAACATGCCCCAGTATTTTATCCACCAAATTGTCAGAAGAATATTGCCGACAGCCGTTACGCCGAGACATAATGAGCGGACATGCCTTTTACGCAGGACGTCGAGAATGTTAACGATAATTCCGTTTGACATATTTATAAACATCGGAACCATTATCATAATGGCTATAATCCATGCGTCGAGATAATCCGTGCCGTAAACTATCGAAATAAACGGACGGCCGACTGCAATAAAACCGAAAAGAACCAATCCTCCGACGATTACAACAAGCCTGCAGGGCTGAACAAGGGTTTTTGTGAGTTCTGAACCCTCCTTGCCGTTTCGCATGTCCTTGGCAACCTGCGGCATGTACATTGAAATCGGTATGGTGGTCATGGCTGAGAAGGTTGAATAAATGTACATTGCAACCGAATATACCGATACCGCTTCGGGGGACATGACGATACCTATTACGAATTTATCAACATTGTTGTTAGCCATGTTGACAATCGTTTGCAGAAACATAGCGAGAGCCAGCGGAAGAATCTGACGGAAAATTCCGACGTTAAAGTATTTAAAAGTGAATTTAACCTTTAATTTTATTATACAGTAGAAAATTGTAAAAATAAAAATGCAAATTGTGAGCACTGTGTCTATCGTGACAAGCACTATGGCACTGTGCTTTACGATCAGGAGAGAAACAACAATAATCGAACGGACAATAAGATAGGTCAGGGAAACGATTGAGCCGAGGCTGTATCTTTCAAAGCCGAGGACAACACCGTTAAGGGTTTGCACAAGAAAATTGAATACAAGCTTCACGGCAGATATAATAAAAATTAACTTGCCTGTTTCTATTTGTTCGGGAGTAAGGGATTTGTGATATATTGTACCAATCAAAAGATAGAATATGAATACACCGATACATATGAGCGCCGAAAGAATACAGGTTGTCGTCCAAACGGTGGAAATATTTTTTCTGATATCGTCGTTTTCCGTACCGTCCTTTTTACAAAGAGAAATGTTTCTTGTCATTATCGTACCTGTTCCGAATTCAAACAGGGTCAGATAGGTAAGAAACGATGTCATGGTCTGATAAACGCCGTAGTCGGTTTTGCCGAGCATTCTAAGAATAAATGCGGACATGAAAAAACCGATGACGGTGTTAAGAATTGTATAGATATATGAAATTGCTATTCCTTTACCTCTGCGATTCATTTTGAGTCTCCGATCTTTTGCTTAATTCGACGGTATTTGCCAATCGCTCTTGTAATCAGTGTGTGACGATTGGCTGCATCATGAAGTAATGCAGATATCGAGGCAGTGCCGTTAAAATTGTCAAAGAAATAATCTCGGTTTAAGTTGTAACCGGTTTGAATGTACATTGAACTGTTTTCACGCAAAGCATCATCTTCGCTTACTTCTGTAAATTCAATGTCACAAAGGCTGTTAAATGTGCTTATCGCCTTTTCGCTGTTGATAAAAGCAAGCGTTATGCCTGTGTTGTCATTCATTTGCGGGGTTACTTTTTCGCAACCCCAAAAATCTGCCATTGTGAAGTCGGAAATACGTTCCAGCTTGCGGAAAGGGCATTTAAAACAACTTTTTCGTATGGTTACACTGTGAACAAAAGCGCTCATATAAGGGTCATCAACAACGGTTTGACAGTATTTATTTCCGTTTGAAAAATCAACGGAAAAAGAATATTTTTTCCAGCCGGATATTTTATTTCGGAAGCTCACCTTATCGGAATGTGCATTGTTCTTTTCTTCAAGCTCTGAAATATACGCACTCCAAACAGCGGGGGAGGGAACGCCGTGACATATCATATCCACGGTTAAAAGATTATCATATTTCTTTTTAAGATATGCACTCAGTCCTTCAATTTGACACGGTGTGCCGGAAAAGAGGACAGGGCGCCCCGACATCAAATCTTTTTTTATTTCTCTGAAAAGATTTGCGTTATCTTCGCATTGAACATATTTTGACCCGCGCAGCTTTCCGATATCCTCTGCTTTTTCAATGCCGATGTGTTTCACGGATTTAAAATCCGATGAAAATGCCGCACCGTAAACAATTCCTCCCTCGGCAATAACCTTTGAAGCGAGAACCGAGAAAAATCCGCCCGAGGAGCTGCTCATGCGAACCGAGCTGTCGGTTGTTCTTACTGCATATATTTTTGAAGCCTTTGAACGACTGCTTTCGTTTAAAACGGGGCACATCGAAGCACACGCTCCGCACTCGGTGCAAAGCGAGAAATCAACCTGTGGGTAACGAAAGCCATCTTCGTCGGAACAAAGAGAGATTGCGTTACGAGCGCATACGGCAGAGCATGCGGCACAGCCTGTACAGTTTTTCGGTGCTTTAATCGGCTTCATATTTTTACCTTCCGAAGTTTGAAATAAGATCCTTAGCGGCGCTTTCCGCCCTCTTTTGATATTCGGGGATTACTTCCTTCAGTCTATTATGAATAATTTCCTGATTTTGCTGCAGCCATTTGAATTCATCAAATACCTCGTCGGCTGATTTTAATTCCTGGACCGGAAGAACATAGTGTTTATAATCACCGAAAAGGTCGGTTGCAATTCCTTTTGACTTTATTGAGTAGCCGAGAACAAGAGTCGGAACAAGGCTGGAATATGCCGCAATAGACGCATGGGTTCTTGCAGCAACCAAAAGAGAGCATTTTGAAATAATGTATTTCAGTTGGTTACAGCTGTAATCCTCTTTTGGAAGCCGTACACGGTCATTGCTTTCAAATCGCTGTTTTAAAATATTGAGAGGTTCATAGTCCTGACCCTTAAAATCGTTCATATAAACATGAGGGATAAGTATTATGTTCATATCGGTATGAGCGAGAAGGTCTTCAATAATTTTTATGCATCCGTCAATAACAAGCATATGATCCGGATTTTCTTCCATCGAAATGGGACTGAGATTTATCCCGACAACGCCTTTTTTCCACCAGCTTTCATCTGTTTCAACAGCTTCGGGCTCGAGGGTAAACGCAGGGTCGGCTGTCAAAAAGAGCTTGTCTTTGTCAAAACCGGAGTTAAGCATGATATTATATGTCATTTGTTCTCTGATATAAAGTCTGTCATATGATAATAGGGCATTCTTTATCCTTTCATTTCTTACCGCAGACTCGTCAATAGATGCTGCCCAAAGAACAAGAGGGATTTGTTTTATTTTGCAAATGCGAACAAGAGCATCATGTTCAAGCAAAACGCCGTAGCAATATGTGTCGCCGCCGATGTGAACGGCAATGTTATCTTTAGCGGATTTTAAAAAGTCCTTTTGTCTGAGCATTTCGTAAGGAACCGTATTGTGAAAAACTTTATTCCATGCTGCTTTGAAAAAAAGCGACGGTTTGCTGTTCAATTCACGGAATTTCAGCACTTCATCATAATATTTAAAATCCTGATTTTCTTTAAACTCGTTCTCACTTCTGACTGTCAGTGATGTTTTAACATTCAATTTGCGAAACATGGCTGAGACTGACTTTGCAATTGCCTCAGTGCCTCTGTTTTCGCGACCCGTATAGCCGCCCATGACGATTTTTTTCATTCGTGCCGCTCCTCTTTATTTTGATTGATATATCGGTTTTGCAATGCTGCACGGACCGAATTCGTATAATGATTTTATATCTTTACCCTCAAGAAGGAAATTTGACAGATGAATAAAACGCTTTGCTGCTTCCTGAGGAGACCAATTTTGTGTAATTGTGTAATATGCTTCTTTGCCGTATTTTTTGCAAAGCTCGGGGTTATCCGTCATAGTTCGCAGCAGAGAATACATCTCATCAATTCTGCCGTTTTGATATACTCTGCCATTTATGCCGTCTTTCATCATAAACGGAACCGCGCCGATAGCACGATTTGTAAGCACGGCACAGCCGCTGTTCATTGATTCATTAAGAACTGCGCCCCAGCCTTCGTTATAGTCGCTTGTGAAGAGGTAAATTGACGATTTTTCCATTAATCTGCGAACTTCGTCCTGCGAGAGCGCACCTGTAAATTTTACGCAGTCATCAAGACCGTTTTTACTTACTTTTTCTTTCATTTTAGAAAGCAACGGACCGTTTCCGACCATTGTGAGTTTGAATTGAATCCCGTCTTTTTTCAATCTTCTCGCCATTTCTATTGCGTGTTCACTGTGCTTTAATTCGATAAATCGACCTGCCCACATGAGACTGTTTGTCTCTTTCTCCGAAAGCAGTTTATCAATATTGTCATATTTAATTACTTCGGGAAAATATCCCCATTTGAACATTTTGTCGGGGTAGGCGTGTATTATACGGCAATCCCCGGCAACGTAACCTCCGGCACAGAGCAGATAGAAATTCTTTTTTGCATATTTTGTGTGATAATTGTATGAATTTTTAAGAACTCTCGGATCAAGGAGTCGGATATATCCCTGTTTGAATAATCTTTCAAGATATCGGAATGTGATTTTATCGGTATTCTCGAGGCGATTTTTTATCCACTCGGTTGATGAACCGCCCTGTATTACGATATCGGCATCGTCGATGAGCTTTTTGGCAAGCTTCTTTTGTTCCTCGCCGTCATAGGTGCAGACGATAAAATCATATTTGTGGTTCATATCCTCATAGCCGAAGTCCAGGCGTTCTTGCTCTATCGGTTCGGTTGCAATGAAGTGATAGTTGTCGCCGATCAGTTTTTTCATTTCCCTTGAAAAGGGAAGCTGATGATGATTCATAAAATTGGAGATAAAAACGACTTTCATATAGCTCTCCTCGGATAAATTTTATATCATTATTTTTTTATAATTTCTTTATATATTTCAACAAGCTGTTCGGTTGATTTGTTTATGTCAAGATACGGTCTGATGTAGTCTTTTCCGTTTTGGCTGAAAGCTTTTGCCTTTTCATCATCGTTAAAAATTCTGAGAATAAAATCGGCAAGCTGAATATATTCTTCGTGGCGGAAAAGGAATCCGTTTTTGCCGTGCTCAATTGTTTCGGGAATTCCGCCGACATAGCTTGCTATGCTCGGAACACCGACTGCCATAGCCTCTCTGAGTGTAGAGCTGTGATTTTCAATTGCCGAAGGAACGACCATAACGTGCGATTGCTCCATTCTTTCTGCCATTTGCTGTTGAGTCAGTCTGCCCGTGAAAACAACGTTGTCTCTGATGCCGAGCTTGGTGATAAGATACATAAGATATTTTTCATATCCCTGCTGTCTGAATTTGGACTTGAAATCGGTTTTTGAAAAGGGATCCTGAAATCCCGGTGCATAAAGCTTAACATCAGGCACGCTTCTTTTTACGATTGCGAGAGCCTCAAGAAGGACGTGCAGACCTTTAAGAGGATAAGCGGAAGCACAAGTGAAAATCGAATGCTTTTCGCAAGTTTCAAGCGACCAATTCTTTTTAAAAAATATTTCATCAATGTTAAGATGATGAACAAAAAGCTTGGCATTGGGATTGATATATCTGCAATGAGCTGTTGCCCAGTCATTTTCAATAATAATATTTTCCGAATAATTAAGCATCTGCTTTTCTATTTCTGCTTTTTTGCCGAAAAACTTTTGCTCGTCATAAAGTCCGTCATGCTTAATAAAATTTCTCAGTGAATAAGCTTTTTTTATTTGAGATCTCGTCATGTTGCTCAGGTAATAGTATTCAATGGATTCCATTACACCTTGCATTTCGGTAACAGAGGGGATACCCTTTTCTTTTGCAATTCTGAGTGCGCACAGTCCGTGAGCATATTCGGTGCCCCACTGCATGATTATATCCGGCTTAGCTTCGTCAATTACCTGTTTCCACTGCCTGATATGTGCAGTGTCATTATATTCATATATTTTTTTGTTATCTTGAGGGACAAGGTAATATGTAATATTGTCTTCTTCAAAATGTTCAACTGCATTGACGGGGGCAACGGTTGCAACAGAAATCTCTATACCGTCGGTTTTTTCGAGGCCGAGCAATGTCGGCTCCATCCATGTTCCGCTGATGGCTTTAACATTGAATTTGCGCTCTGCGGCTGCGATAGGTCTGTTGGTTATCCATAAAACTTTCATTTTATAAGCGGCCTCCTTTTAATGATGAAGTTATTATTAATTAACAGCTCATGAAAGTAAGGAACAAGAATAAACATATTCATTGAATAAATAACTATAGAGAAATAGTTTAAAATACCGGATACAATGTAAAAAATACTTACAGCGATAATAATTTTTTTACCTGCATAATCAGAATCTATAAATTGCTTGCGTATATAATTGAAAATTGAAACATAATAAACGAAAATCAAGCAACCGAATTTAGCAATATAATCTATCCAAATTGAGTGACCGCCGTTTTTAAACTTATTCGGTGTCAGCTCTCCAAGGAAGAAATTGTGTCCCATTGCACGGAAGCTTTCGATATAGTGCGTGAGTCTGCCCTGTGTGCTTGTATAATTTTTTTCCAAGCCTGTGCTGTATTCATTGATAATTTCAGCAAATGAGGCATCCCTGAAGAAAATGTCATAAACATCCTGCAAGCGCTTTGTAACCTCTATGGGGAAAAAACTGTTTTTTAATATCCAGTTTAATCCCGTCGGCAAAAGAACCATGAAGAACAGGCAGAATATAACGGAAAAAAGAAGAATTTTTTTGATGTCTACGGTTTTTACGATTAAGATATAAAGTGTTATTATTATTGTAAGAAGCAACGGCAGCGACATCTGTGCCAAATAGAGAACATAAAGAGTCAATGCCATATATGCTGTTGAAAGAATCTTATGCTTTGAACGTTTGAAATTGCAAAGAACAATAAAATAAATAACTGCAAAGGTGTATATCGAAGGGATATTTACCAGCTTTTCAATTCCCGTACCGTTTACGCTGAGCACGTCAAAACCGGAATCTCTGATAATCATAGGGTTCTTTGCCAGCTCATATATATCGCAGATTTCCTTGAGAATTACTTCTGCAAGAATATAAAGCAAAATTATTTTCCGTTCCTTTTCTTTGTCATGCATATATGCGCCGATACACATCATCACGAAGCAGTAAAAGGAAACGAGAAAGCCCGATTTTGTGAATGACTCATGTGAAAATAACATATACGCCAGCGAAAGCAGCATGAACGATGCAATGCCGTAAACCTTCATGTCATAGCATAGAAAATTTCTGCTTTTCTGCGAGGTTAGAATAAAGAAAACAAGAAGGAGACTGATTCCGAAAGCTATTGTTCCGTTAAGAGGAGGAATAAGCAGCCAAATTCCGCCCTGATAGAAGCTGATAAATGCACAGGATAAAAGCACAATAAGCATGTGTGTTATTTTCTGACCCGCAGAAACATTTATTTCTGGCATGGGCTGTCCCTCCTTTCAATAGTTTATCTTTTGATAATTGATTTAAAAATGTCTCTCTTTTTGTAAACACGTTTAATCTGATTGGCAACTGTTTTTGGGATGATCTTTGCCGGAGTAGAGAGAAAAATCATGCTGAATTTATAAAAAGGATTGCTCATTGAGCGTTTGCTGAACAATTTTTTCCTCGTCATTTTGTCGTAAAAATTATCGCCGGTTGTTTCTTCGTCAACAAGATATCTGAGGCTTTCGTCGCAGTAAATCGTATAGCCGTATTTTCTCCAAGCACGGATCGTCCATTCGTAGTCGGAGCCGTAGTGGGGGAGGAGGATGGGATGAAAACCGCCGATTGTTATAAAATCGCTTATTCTGAAGAACAGACTTCTTGTCGAGGCACAGTTGCCTTCTCCGGCACCGCCGCGCTTAACTGTCGTTGTTGCAAAATCGTAATCAACCGCACCGTCAAAGACCTTGCCTGTCTGACGGCTGACTCCATAGCCCGTGAGAAGAGTATGCTCTCGGGTATCAAGAATTTTAATCGCTTTTTCGATATAGTCATCCTCAAATTCGGAATCGTCATTTGCAAACATGGCAAAGGCAGATCTGTCGGCGTTTTTGACAGTCCACTTATAAGCCTCATGCAAAGCGCCTCCCCACCAAAGGTCGCCGTCACCTTGAATGATAACGGCTTCGGGGATTTTTGAACGCACCATATCAGCCGTACCGTCCGTACAGCCGTCGTCAACGAGCACCAGCTTTATATCCTTATAGGTCTGTCTTAAAAGCTGATCCACAAATTTTTCCGTTATTTTATATCTGTCATGTACTGCCGTGAATACATAGATCATAGTTATTCCTCTTAAAGTCTCCAGTATTTCATTCCTGAGTTTTCAAGCTCCTCGACAGTGTATAAGCCTTTAACGTCAAGGAAAACTCTGCTTTCTGCGGCGAGCTTGTCGTTGAACAGCTTTGATGCTCCGTCCAATCCAAGACCTTTGAATTCTTTATGAGCGACTGCCATAATAACGCAGTCTGCGTCATGGACATCGTTCATATCCGTAAGCTCGATGCCGTATTCGGCAAGTGCCTCCGCCTTGTTTGCCCACGGGTCAACAACAAGCGGCTTGATCTCATATTCATGGAGTCTTTTTATGATATCCTCAACCTTTGAGTTTCTGATATCGGGGCAGTTTTCTTTAAAAGTGAGACCCATAATGACGACCTTACTGTTCTTGGGAGCCTGTCCTGCTTCAACCATTTTTTTGATAGCGGCATCGGCGACGTATTTGCCCATATTGTCGTTTACAATACGTCCGCTGAGAATGATTTGACTGTGATAGCCGAGCTTTTCCGCTTCATAGGTGAAATAATAGGGGTCAACGCCGATGCAATGTCCGCCGACAAGACCCGGTCTGAAGCCGAGAGCATTCCATTTTGTATTCATTCCGTCAATGACCTCGTTTGTGTCGATGTTCATGCGGTCAAATACCATTGCAAGCTCATTCATAAAGGCAATGTTGATATCACGCTGGCTGTTTTCGACGACCTTTACCGCCTCCGCGGTCTTTATGTTTGATACGGGATGAGTGCCGACCTCGATAACGATATCGTAAATATTTTTGATTTCGTCAAGTGACTCTTTATCCATTCCAGAAACTATCTTATGTATATTTTCAAGGCGGTGAACCTTGTCGCCCGGGTTGATTCTCTCAGGTGAGTAGCCGATTTTAAAATCTACGCCGCATTTGAGTCCCGATTCCTTTTCAAGTACGGGTATACATACGTCCTCGGTACAGCCCGGGTAAACGGTTGACTCGAAAACAACGATTGAACCCTTGGTAAGGTTGCGTCCGACAATTTCCGAAGCTCCGATAACGGGAGTAAGGTCGGGAGTATGGTCTGTATTTACAGGTGTCGGAACGGCAACAATATGAAATTTCGCCTTTCTCAAATCCTTTTCATCGGGCGTGAAATATATTGTTGTTGAGCGTATAGCCTCGTCACCGACCTCCTTTGTCGGGTCGATGCCTGATTTGTAAAGATTTATCTTCTTTTCATTGAGGTCAAAACCTATAACGTTCAAGCCTTTTGCGGCGAAAGCAACAGCCAGCGGCATGCCGACATAGCCGAGGCCGACAACGGACAATGATTCTTCTTTACTGATAAGTTTTTCGTACAAAGACATTACCGATCACCAATTCCTTTTTTGTTTTATTCTGCTTCAACAGATCTTCTGGCTATATTGTTGTAGGAAAATTTTTCCTTGCCGTGAGTTTCAGCGGCATATTTTATTTCATCAAGCTTTTCTATAGAAAGCTTGATTTTTTTTATGTATTCGTCCTCGCTGTCGTTTTCAAAGAAAAGACAGTTGCCTCCTATATCAATATGAGTGAAACCGCTGATTCTTTTAAATATACACGGCTTGCCCATAGCGACAGCCTGCTCCCAAAGAACCGAATGAAGTCCCGGAAAAACAACTATATCCGCAGCGGCAAATTCATCGTAAATATCATCGGATTTCTTCCAACCCGAATATATTACGTTGTCGCTTAAAAGGGAGTTGAATTTTTCTTTCAGTTCCGGAACAACGCTTCCAAACACGGTGAGCTTGATTTTAGGATTATCCAGCTTGTTTATTGCATCCATCAGCGTTAAGGTCTGCGTTTTATTGTGGTCGATTTTACCGCCCGTTACAAGCAATATTTCGTCGTCATTGATTTTATAACGCTTCCTGACAGCTTCCCTGACCGCCGGATCTGAGGCCTGTGAAACCCTGTCGTCATCGGCGCCCATAACAAGCAGCTCGCATTTTTCCTCCGGGAGACCATACACTTCCTTGAGAAAGTCAACTCTTGCGGGAAGAACGCCGTAAAACTTTGTTGTGTAAGGCTCAATACTTTTGGCACAGTGCTTCCAGATGATTCCGTGAAGAATTCTTCGTGAAACAAATCCCTTTGCACTGTTAGTGAAATCGGCATGATTATCACAAAAGACCTTAACCTTTTTGTTCCTTTTAAGATATGAAACGACCTTGTCCATGTCAAGGAACTGAACATTATGAATAAATAAAATATCGGGCTTTGCCATTTCAAGAGCCTGACTCAATCCCGAAAACCTTTTAAGCTTTTTATAAAATTTATCCGGAGATTTGTAGTTGAGTCTTGTAACCAATACATCATTTTCGTTTGTGTAGCGCTTTGCCTCGCTGTAATAACACGTTTTTCCGTCATTATCAAATGTTTCAAGGGAAGCGATCACTTCAACATCGTAACCCTGTTTTTTATGGAATTTCGGCAGCATATTTTCTTGATATGAATAGTTATCCGGGAAAAATGCGCCAAGACAAAGATGAACTATTTTCATCTCAGACTTCCTCTCGTAAAAAATCTTTCGGTTCACCGACATATTCAGCTCTTGCGGCGATTTCTTTGTCGGATAATTTCCACCATTCGCTTTTCAGAAGTTTCTCAACTGTTTCTTCCGGAAAACGGTATCTGATAATTTTAGCAGGAACTCCGCCGACTATGGCATATGGAGGTACGTCCTTTGTCACAACTGCACCTGCGGCAACAATAGCTCCTGTTCCTATCGTTATTCCGCTTTTTATCTGGGCATGAGCACCAATCCAAACGTCGTTGCCTATTGTTGTAAGGGGACAATCTTCATAAGCGACGGAAGAAAAGTTTTTTTTGAGATAATTTCTTCCGGAGAGGAAAACAGGCGAGGTAGAAACAAGATTTGTTGGGTGTGACGGCATGCCTATGTTGCACCCCTCTGAGATTGAGCAAAATGCACCTATTGATGCGTTTTGAATCAGCGAATTTCTTGCAACGTAGGAGTATTTTTCCATTGTAACTCCGTAAAGCCGTGATCCTTGACGTACAGCAGAAGTCTTATCAATTTTACTGTTATATAAAATTGCCGAAAAGGCTATGCGGGAATTAAAAATACTTTTAATTTTTGAAAGTGCTGCATTTATCAATGCACTCATGTTACTTCACAACCTTTTCAAGCGTTTCAACATATTTCTTCACGCAGGTGTCTCTGTCAAACTCGGACATAAGAAAAGTTTTTCCGTTTTTGCCCTGCAAAAATGCTTTTTCACGGTCGTTATACATTTTTTTGACCGCCTCAATAAATCCGTCAAGGTCGCCTGCGTCGGCAACAAGACCGCAATCGTTTTCTTCAATGATTTTGCAAAGCTCACTTTCTTTATCAAAGGAGGCGAGAAGCGGCTTTTCCGCCGCCATAATGCTCCATGTTTTGCTCGGCACGGAATTACTTCCGACATTCGGCTTGCTGATTATAAGTCCGACATCGCCGAGGCTGAAAACATGTGCAATATCGTCGTACGGCTGGAACGGAATATGAATAACGTTCTCGATATGCTCGTCGGCTATTCTTTTGCCTATTTCGTCCATTGCCGCACCGTCGCCGATGAGAGCAAAACGAAGCTGCGGAATTTCGTCCTTCAAAATCTTTGCGGCTTCAAGCAGAAGCTCCATGTTTTGCGTATATCCGATATTGCCGCAATAGGTTATATAAAATAGGCTCGGGTCAAGTCCGTACTTTTCGATAAGCTTATTGCCCTTTCTTCCGATCGGGTGAACGCCTTGAGTATCCGCCCAGTTCGGAACGACCGTAATCTTATTTTCGGGAACGCCCTTTGCCATTATATTCTTTTTAAAATCCTCTGAAATAACTATGATATTATCGGCATGGCGGTATGTATAATTCTCGACCGTACGTCCTATTTTCCAAATGATGCTTCCTTCGGATGTCATACCCGTATTTACAAGGGAATCGGGGAAAATATCCTGGAGATTATATACAAACGGTATCTTTTTGCAGGCTTTCAGGAATCCTGACATCATTCCCTGAGTCGGAGGAGTGCTTTGGGTAAATATAACATCGGCTTTTTTGCTCAAGCCTTTTATTATAAAAATGAGATTCAAAAGGCCGTAACGGAAAGCACGCATGAGGGAATTCCTGCCCTCTTTATAAAGCGCAAATCTGTGAATCGTCAGCTTGCCGTCGTAAAGAATCTCAGTTTTCTTTTTTTTATATTCATTTCTAACTTCGTCGCTGACTCCTCGGCAGGGTACGGGCACATACATTTCAATGCTGTGACCCGCTTCAGCCATGCCTTTCAGCATATCCTCTGTCAGGTACATGCTTGCCGCAATTTCCGGGGTATAGTAACAGCTAAAGGTTAAAATTTTCATTATCCGACTAATCCTCTCAACGAATGGTAATCTTTATCTTATCCATGGCTTCCTCGCATGTTTTAACGGCGGCATCGGCGTTGCTGCCCTGAGCGATTATAAAGCCCATGCGCGAGCCGCTGTCCGTAACGTCCGTAATCGTTTCGCCGACATCGTGAACAATGTTTATTGAAACGACTCCGTCAATTTTTCTTGCCTCTTCCAAGCCTTCAATGCTTTCAACCGTTCCTCTATGCTGGGGAAAGTAGCGTATTGCCGCTCCGCGGTCAATGATAACAGAGAGATCCGGCTTTTCACCCATGGCAATTTTGATGCAGCTTTCAACCATATTCATACCGGTTGAGAGCGGAACAAGGTGCGTCGTTATGCAGTCTCCGCCGAGTCTTGCACCGAGTTCGACAATCTTCGGGCCGTCCTTTGTTACAATGATTTCCGTATGTGACGGACCGTTGCTTATTCCGACGGCTCTGTTCGCTTCTCTTGCTATTCTGCTTATCTCGTCCGTTGTTTTTTTATCCAGTCTGCTGGGCTGAGTGTGACCCATTTCAACGAAATGAGGTGCGCCGGTTGTGATTTTATCCGTAATTTGAATGACATGACATTTTCCGTCAACGCTCAGAGTTTCTACGCTGACTTCGGGGCCTTCCATGAATTCCTCAACAACAACCTTGCCGTTCCTTGAGGATTCAAGGCTGTATTCGTAGGCATTGTCAACGGCGGCCTTATCGGATGAATCAGAGAGCCTGATCACCCCGCGGCTGCCTGAATTGTCAGCAGGCTTTACGATAAACGGTGTTGTGAACAGTGGAACGATCTCATCGAATTCCTGCTTGCTTGAAACAACATGGAACTTTGGAATGGAAACATTATGAGCGGCGAGAGCCTTACGCATCTCACCCTTGTCGGTCGCCTTGATTGCCGTTTCGTCGCTTATTCCGACTATCCCGAGCTCCTTGGCAACGGCGGCAACGCAGCGCATCGGCATATCGGATGCGAGAGTCATTACCCCGTCAACCCTGTGCCGCTTTGCGGCGTCAACTACGGCGGGAATGTCGATAGTGCTGATGACCTCCTTGAGGATATTACCCTCGGAAAAGCCGACGGCACGGGGATTCATATCCACGACGATCGGAAGAAGTCCCATTTCTTTTGCTTTTTTAATTGCCGGAAGCTGAAGAATACTTGCTCCCAAAATCATTATCTTTTTCTTCATAAAACAGTCCTGAGGTTATTTGATTTCCGTTGTCTCTTTTTCGTTTTCAAGAACGAAGGTATCATCTAAGTTTGCTCCATCACGGTTAACATTTTTTCTTTTTAAAACGGTCATGAGGGTCATAAATATAATTTTTATATCAAACCAAAGCGAAAGGTGCCTAACATAATAGATGTCGTTTGCAAGCTTCTCTTTGGTAAGCACCGAGTTTCTGTTAATTGCCTGATTGTATCCGGTGATTCCGGGGCGGACTGTGAGTATGATTTTTTCTTCATCGGTATATGCTGCCGAGCCTATTGGCGTATCGGGACGTGGTCCTATGAAGCTCATATCGCCCTTTAAAATATTGATTATCTGCGGAAGTTCATCAACGCTCGTTTTTCTTGCAAATTTGCCGAAACGAGTTACTCTCGGGTCGTCGTCGCCGTTGTAGGTTGAGCCGTCGGCAAGACGGATATCGGGTGCATTCTCTTTCATCGAGCGCAGCTTGAACATCTTAAATGTTTTTCCGAAACGTCCTGTTCTTTCAGCCATATAGAATACCGAGCCGCCGTCGTCAAGCTTGATAGCAAAAGAAAAAATTCCGATTAAAATCCCGACTGGAATCATCAATACGGCGGAAAATAAAACATCAAAGCCTCTTTTTATTATTCTGTAAATCAGACTTCCCGAAGGCTTTGTGTTATCAGGTGCAAGGGAAAAACCATTGTTTTTTTTGTCATTTAACATAGTTGAAAAGCTCCTGATATTTATTTCTATCCAAATCCTTCTTGTAATCAGTCATCATTGTTCTGAAATCTGCATATTCTGGGACGAAGCCGAAATCATACTTTGCCTTTTCCATAGAGAACAAATAAGACGGCGTATTGTTTACAATTTCCGGTTTGTAGGTTATTTTTGATTTTTGATTCTCGGACGGTGCCCAAAGGTCACGGATAACCTCTGCTTGTTCTTGAAGCGTAACACCTCTGCCTGAGGTCATGTTATAAAGTCCGTATGTCTGCTCGCTTTTCATTGCAAGATAAAAGGCATGAGCAACGTCTTTGACATAGATAACATCACGGCTGAGATTAGGGTCACCGAAAATGCAGATATCCTTGCCCTCACTTGCATTGTCAATGAAAATTTTAAGTCCTGACTTTCTTAGAGTGCCGTTAATATAAAGGCTGTCATGCGGACCTACACCGTAAACGGGAGGAAAACGGAACCATGCGTTTTTCATTCCGTGCTGCTGATTGTAATACTCAAGCACGTCGTTTGCCGCATTTTTGGAGAAAACATAAACGGCGTGGTCGCCTGTGTATATGAAATCTCTCGGTTCGTCCTCTGTAATTACGCCTTTGCCCCATGCACCTCTTACATCGGCATAGGAGCAGTTGGAAATAACTCTTTTTATCCCGTTTTTGCGGCAATATTCGAGAACGTTGATCGTTCCGATTGTGTTAATTTCAAAATAATCCGCCGCATTTTCGTCTGTATTAAGGTCAACCTGTGCATTGGCGGGCAGTAAGCCTGCAAGGAGAATAACGCCGTCAACTCCCTCTTTTGGAAGCTTGTCAAAATCCTTTTTCTCGGTAAGATCAAGGTTTATGTATGGAACGCCAAGGCGGTCATAGTGTTCACGAAATTTGTTGTTTCTGCCTGTGACGGTGACTTCACAGCCTTGCTTTATAAATTCATCGACAGTATATACGCCGATGAAGCTTGATGCGCCGATAACGATATACACGGCAAAACCCCCGTTGTAATAAAATTAAATAACTTTATATGTATTCCTTGATTACATCTGTATAATTATCGATTATGTAGTCAACCTCTTCGTCCGTCAGACGGCTGAAAAGAGGGAGGCTGATTTCATTTGCGTAATGCGCGTAGGCATTGGGATAATCCTTGATGTCAAAGCCGAGCTTTTTGTATCCGGTCATCATGGGCAACGGCTTATAATGCACATTTGTCGTAATTCCTCTTTCTGCCAGCTTTATAATTATTTCACGGCGTTCTCCGTCGCTTACAGGCTCTCCGTTCTTTTTGAAAATTCTTGTAAGATAGAGATGTCCCGAGGAAATATGTTCGTCCGTGAAGTGGGGGAGCGTGTGAACTCCGAGCGGCTTAAAGGCCCGATCGTATTTCTCTATAATCTCTCTTCGACGTTTTAAAAGTGCAGGGTAGCGCTCCATCTGAGCAAGACCGATAGCTGCATGGATATCGGTCATATTGCATTTGTACCACGGACCGAGAATATCGTATTCCCATGCACCGAGCTGGTTTTTGCTCAGTGCGTCCTTTGACTGACCGTGAAGCGAATAAAGCTGAACCTGATTATATATCTCCTCGTCATTGAGATCCTCACGGGGCTTCCAGGTCAGTGCGCCGCCTTCCGCCGTTGTGAAATTCTTGACGGCATGGAACGAAAATGCGGAAAAATCGGCAACCGAGCCGATAGGCTTACCGTGCCATGTTGAGCCGAACGCATGAGCGGTGTCGGCGCAGACGATTATTCTGCCGAACTTAGACTGAATATCATTGGACGGAGTGAAAAGCTCCTTTTTCTTCTCAACGATTGAGAAGATTCGGTCATAATCGCAGGGAACACCTCCGATATCAACAGGGATAATAGCCTTGGTTTTATCTGTTATTGCTTTTTCAACTGCGTCATAATCCATTTCGAGAGAGTCGGGCTGACTGTCGATAAAGATCAACCTTGCACCAACATGACAAACAATCTCTGCCGAAGCCGTGTAGGTGTATGCGGGAACAATAACCTCGTCATCCTCACCGATGCCGAGCAGACGGAGCGCCATTTCGGCACATGAGGTCTGAGATGAGAGACAGACCGCTTTGTTGGTGTGACAGAGAGCGGCAACCTCCCTTTCAAGCTCCTTGGTTTTAGGTCCTGTTGTGATCCAGCCCGATTTTATAGCTGAGGCAACTTCCTCAATTTCCGCATCGGTCAGGTCCGGCGGAGAAAACGGTATTTTCATAAAAACATCCCCTTCAGAAAATTCCTATTTCTTTTTTAAATCATAATCTGTAATCAGTTTAATACGTTCTTTCGCCTTTTTTACGGCGTCCTTTTCAAGCTCGGGGTCACGCTTGTGACCTACATACCTGACTATTCTCTTGCAATATAATGATGGCAGTTTCCATGGCTTATCATAAAGCTCGGGGTGCATTGCCGACATTAAATCGTAAGAGGGGAAGACCGAGCGCAGAAGTCCGAATCTGCTTCCGCCGGTTTTTGAAAAAATAAACGTACTTGCGTAGGTTATCTCCTTATCATCGAGTCCGAAGGCACCTCCGTTGATAAGATCCTCACAAAGTGTGCTCGGATCAAGCTGCTTTGACGGAGTGTTTTCTTCGCCGCCGAGAAGCTTCATAAGCTCAACGGTGTCGGCATAAAAAGCACCTCCGATAAATTCGGAAAAAACCTTTTCTGCAGATGAAAAGTCGATTTCTTTTTTATATTTATTTCCAAACACGGCGAGATCCATGATGTGTCTGATGCCTGCACCGGTGGTCATAAAATGCTTTAGATAATGTAAAAATAAAAATATATAATGATTTGTCGGGTCAAGCGTGTACAGCCTGTTGCCGTCATAATTGATTTCGTAAGGATTTTTCAGTGCTTTGTCAAAAACGCGGTTCATTGCCGTGCGAAACGAATTCTGAGTCCCGAAAAGATTCAGGTGAACCTCGATTTTCAAATGATTGCGTCTGTTATGAAATGAAACGGTCTGGATCCTTTTTAAATATTTTAAGGAAAAGTCACCTTCGTTGTCTGCCGTATATCCGTTTTCGTTGAGAACACGGAGGCAGAGTGAAAAGTCATGCTCGGAAACATATATATCCTCATCGCCGGAAGCACGGTGATTTTCAAGTCTGCCGTAAGCCTTGCGGCAGATAAGACCCTTTAAAACTATGGGTTTCAGTCCTGCCGAGAGAAGCTTTTTATATATTGAATAAAACTCAGCCGTATTTTGCGTTTGTGTGACAACCGAGCTTGTCGATTTTGATATCAGTTCCGCTTTAACGGCAACAGGGGCAGGGGAAAACTCCGCATATTTAACTGCACCCTCAAGAAAGATCGGTGCAACCTCTTGCTGAAAAGCCAAGCCTGTCAGCAGCTTGAAATCGGGCTTGTCCAATTCAAAGACCTCGCCCGTTAAGGCTGTATTCAGGATTTTGAAAAGATTGTCATATCGGTTATTCATAATGAGTATCTTTCCTGTCCAAAAGCACAATGCCGTTTTCGGACACGGAATAAATGCTGTCCGAAAGATTGAAAACGCTCGGCTTGTGCGATGTGAGAATTATCATCTTGTTGCGATTGTATGTGAGTATATTTGATATAACCTCTTCTTCCGTTTCAACGTCAAGTGCGCTTGTTGCCTCGTCAAGAAGAAGAATAGGTGTGTCGGCGAGGAGCGCTCTTGCAATTGAAAGACGTTGATTTTGTCCGTCAGAGAAGCATTGTCCACGTTCGGTGATTTTTGTATTTATCGTTTCGGGGAGCTTGCTGACAAACTCCCATGCACAGGCGTCTCGGAGAACCTTTATAAGTTCCTCATCGGTTGCGTCCGGCTTTACAAGGCGGAGATTTTCGGCAATTGTTCCCGAAAAAACGGTGTTGTTTTGCGGCACATAGCTGAAAAGTTTTCTTGTTGCTGCACTTAGCTCAATCCTGTCTCCGTCCTCGTTCGATACGGAAATACTGCCGGATTTCGGCTTCATAAGGCCGAGAAAAAGCCTGAGCGTTGAGGTCTTGCCCTTGCCCGAAGCACCGATAAGTGCAGTGATTTTGCCGCTCTGTGCGGTGAGCGAGGAATTTTTATATACAACAGCGTCGTCATTATATGCACAGGTTATATCCTTGCATACAAGAGTCAGCTTCTTGTTTTTACTTTTATCTATAAATTGTTTTTCATATTCCGTTAGTTCAGTTTTTTCGGTCGGAAGCTCAAGCACATCGAGAACTCTGCCTGCGCTTATGCCTGCCCTGATAAAGGAGGGAACGAGAGAAACGACTGAGCTGAACGAGCCGGTCAGTGAAGCTGCCATTGACATGAAAAGCGAAAGAGTTCCGTATGTTATGTCACCCTTCCAAAGTCTGTACAGTGCAAAACCGTAACAGGAATAGGTCACAAGCTGACCCATAAGGCTCATAACTATCATCATTTGGTTCTGATAGCGGTTCTGCTCCATTGCAACGCCGTAGCCCTTTTGCTGGAATTCCCTGAATCTCTGTGAAAAGAGGTCGACAAGTCCGAAGGATTTAATAGTTTGGAGGTTTTGATAGCTTTCCTCCTCAATAGCAAGGCGTTCGCCGGCGAGCTCACGGTTTTTTATCTGATATTCCGTGGCTTTACCGAAACGGAATTTTGCAGTCAGAACAGTTATCGGAGCGCCTGCCAGCGCAATAAGAGCCATGAGCGGGTCGTAGTGAAGTATTATAAAGAAGGCTCCGATAAAGTTGACGAGTGCCGTTACAACATTCGGGATATAGCTGAGCACCATATTTGAAACGATGCCGACATCGGCGCCTGTTCTTGTCATTATGTCTGCGGAGTGAAAAGCCGATATTGCAGTCCACTCGGTGTTCATGAGCTTGTCATAAACATCATTTTTGATTTTGATTCCGACATTGAGCCGTATTTTCAGCGATACACGGTTTGTAAGTGCGGTAATAAATATCTTTGCTATTGCTGTTCCGAGATACACTGCGGCAACCGGTGCGATTTTCATAGAAATTTCGCCGGTTACTGAGTCGATAAGATCCTTGAGCACCCATGATGTAAAAAGACCGAGTCCGGTGGAAATAAGTCCGATAAGGGAGAAGGCTATAACCTGACCCTTGTAGCGGAGAATATAGCTGAATATCCAGCTCCATGAGTGAAGGATTTTCTTTATTTCATTGTGATTCAAATATTTTTTGATCTTTTCAATGCTTTTCAATTCGATGTTCCTAACTCTTTTTCTACTGTCTTTACCGCATGTATATCCTTTGTACATTCAAGGCGATAAACGGGTGTGCATTTGAGCAGCTCATCAAGTGTGCTTATTCCCAAATCCTTGCATCCGTCAAACCAGTCGGGCAGCATGACCTCGGGTAAAACGCATTTCAGCATGTCCATTCCCTTGATCTCGGCTATTAAGCATTTCTCTGACTTAACGGGAACGATAATTGCCTTTATCGGCAGTTTTTTATTCAGGCAGTATTTCGACGAACCGTGCCACGGCGAACCGTAGGCATAGAAACTTCCGTCACTATCCCTGTGAATAAAAACCATGTCACCGTTGACGATTTCCGCACCGCGGTGTTCCTGCCACAGCTCTGCCTGCGTTGTCTTGCCGGTTCCCGACGGTCCGGTAAACAGAATTCCGTCGCCGTTGACGTCGATAAGACTGCTGTGCATAACAATTGTGTTCCTGCGAATCAGATTGCCGTAAAGAGCGACCATGGAACAGCCGTAAATTCCGTTGTAATCCTTGCTGCTGCCGAATATCGTGCCTTTTGTGAAGTCATCATCTATCGAGAGAATTGATTGCGAAACGCAAAAGGCTTTACCGCCGAGCTCGCCTGTGAGAGACTCAACCTCATAGCGGTCGGCGGTTCTCTCCTTGAATTTGAGTGACAGAACAGATTCGACAGGGGAGATACAAGCAAATTTTTGCCAGTATTCGTCCTTGTAGTCAAAGCTGACGGGAATGATTATTTGATAAGAATATCCCGTCATCACGAACAACCGATGCTTGCAACGTAGCTTCCGCCGTACATGTTAAGGTAGGGAACAATCTTTGCTTCAACCTCGTCATGGTTTGAACCGTAAACATTCATGGTTTTAACCGTACCGCTTGCAAAATCGTAGTACAGAAGATCCCAGCCTTTACCGGTAACACCTGTGTCAAGGTTCCAGTGAGCTGTTGCGCTTCCGGTTGCGTCGGAAGCACGGTTCGGGTCGCCGCTTCCGGTTGTCGAAAATCCGTCCGAGCCGAGCATTACGTCATATGCTTCTACGGGTACATACTCATCCATGTTTTATTCCTCCAATCGTATTATTAAAGATTTTGTCGATATATCGGCAATAATCTTTGTTAACTTTATAAACCGTGCCGCTCTCTGTTGCAAGCGTTGCGGCACATCTGGGACAAGCCTTTGTCCATTTACACTTTTGACATTCCTCCGGCCATTGAAGTTTTTCTTCAAAGTCCACAAGGCGCTTCCACGCTTCGGCAATTCCGAGCGAGACGGCGTTTATGTCAGGTTCATCAAGAAAGGAGCAAAAGGTCATTTTTCCGTCCCATTTTATCCAAAAGCCCGTACGGTACTCCTTGCATTTCTCGCAGGGCTTGGCTGCACTTTTTGAACTTTTTCCTTTCAGCAAATACTCTGCATCCTCACAAATCCGAGGGTATGCGCTATCGGGCAAACGAAGCGATTCAACTTCGGAATCGGCGCCTCTGACGGATTTACGCAACCCTGCCGAAAAAGCCCATGGAATGTCGAGATTTTTCATAAGCTCTTGAATTTCGGGCAAATCGTCAACATTATCTCTTGTGACGGTCGTAACGGCCTCAAGCGAAATTCCGAGAGACTTTATAAGCTTAATGTTTTTTGCAACCTCGGTAAATCCGTTGTCTGTTCCGCATAACCTTTGGTATGTGGCGTCGCTCGTACCGTAGATTGTAAATTTTATGCACTTCGGCGGCGATTTCTTAAAAAGCTCAATACATTCATCGCTGAGGTGGTATAGGTTGCTTTGCAGGGTTATTATGAAGCCCATACGCGAAAGCTCGTAATATATTTTGCAAAAATCGGGATGTCTCGTCGGCTCACCGCCTGTTATGCAAAGGAACAGTGTTCCCGATTGCATTGCCTGACGTCCGAGTTCTATCCATTGCTCCGCGCCGAGCTCTTTTCCGTGAGATTCGATTTCGCTGTCCTTGATATGCACGTAGCACATTTTGCAATTAAAGTTGCATCTCGGCGTTAACTCAAAGGAAGCAAACAGCGGAACAGCATTTTTCCTTGCGTCAATGAGCATTTCAAACGGAGCTGCCGCAATCGGAAGGCTTGTGCTTTCATTCATGCGTCATCACTCATATCCAATATATTATTTCTTGCGAGAATTTGCAGGAAAGTGATTATATCCTCCTGCGCCTTTTCTCGGGTGACGTTTTTGTATTTTGAAATGATGAGGTCAACAAGCTCGTCAAGAGTGAATTCCCTGCCTTCCATATGCTGCCAGAGATATGCGGCGGAGGAGGAAATATAAACCATAGACGGCACTTCCTTAACACGTTCCATTATGGGAACAATGATATACTGTCCCGCTATTTCGCGCAGAACAAGCTGATCCTTTACTCTCATAATCATGCTCCTTGACTTAATGCTTGATAATTATTTTTTTTCGGTTGCTTCATCGTAATCGTATTTACCGTAACCGTATCCGCCGTAGCTGCGATAACCGTATTTGCCGTACTTGCCGTAGCGTCCGTAGCCGTAATAGCCGTAGCTGTAGCCGGGGTCAAGAATGCTTTCCTTGGCGGCATTGAGAACTCCGCCGATAATATTGCAGCCTCGGGTTGAAATATTGTTTATGCAATCAAGAATCGTCCATCTGTGGGTCGAATCCTGACGGATAACGAAGAGTATTCCGTCGCTGTATTCGGAAATCAGAAGGGGATCCGTTGTTATTGCGCAAGGCGGCGAATCAATGATTACATAATCGGCAATTGCTCTGAGCTCCTTCATGAAATCATACATTTTTTCGTCATTGAGCTTTTTCTCCGGACTTTTGCTTGGAGCGTCGCTGCCGAAAACAACGAAGTCTTTTGGATTTTCATTAAAGAGTCTTTTGATTTTTTTATCACAGCTCTCGGACTGAACACGAAGAACTTTATTGTCGATGAAGCGTTTTTTAACAGTTCTCGTCTCACCGAGGAGCCTGCTGAGCGAACAATAGTTTTTCTTATTTTCAAGTTCTCTGCTGACTGAAAGCTTTCTGAGATCGAGGTCAATAAGAGCAACCTTTTTGTTTGGGTTACCCGCCTTGATATAGCGAGCCAAATTGATGGCAACTGAGCTTTTTCCTTCGTTTGCAAGTGCGGCAGTGACCATAAGCACCTTGGTGTCCGTCTTTTGCATTGAGCGAACTACCTTGAGCGAAAGAGCCTTCATGCTTTCGGAATATCTCTTGCCGTTTTCTGTGCTCTCATCGGCATAGATAGGGTGTGAACCTCTTTTTTTGCCGACCTTTATGTAAGGAATGATGCCCATGCAGTTCATATTTAACTTATCGTTGAAATCCTGTTCTGTCTGAATTGTTTTTCTGAACAGAGCAAAAATTATTATAATCAGCAAGCTTGCGACAAAGGTTATTGCAAAGCAGATAATAACGGATTTCAAATAGCTGATTCTGTTGTTCGGCTGCGTCGGAACGGAGCTGGGTTGAACGATATTCAGCTTTGTTTCGCCGATAACGTATCTCGAAACGTCGGGAAGACGTTTGACAACGGCATCGAGAATTGCCTTGGCGTCATTGGGATTTTGACTGACAACAGAAATTGAGAAAAGATTTGAATTTTTGATTGCATTAAGCGAAATTGTTCCGTTTATTCTTTCTTCACCGAGCTCTTCCTTCAGAATCTCATTGAAAACGGAGCTTTTGAGAATATAGGGGAGAACCTTAGCCATCTGCTCGGCGTTGGCGGAATCATAGTAGAAGCCGTATGAAGCGGCTATTTCGGCATATGAGGTTGTCGTATTGACAGTGAAAGATGCCTTGGATTCATAGGTGGGAACATATGTATATTTCTGATAGGCGCAGAAGATTACGGAAACGGCAACGAATGCCGAAACGCAGATCCACCACGCTCTTTTGAATATTTTCAGAACATCCCTCAGCAGAACATGAAGGTCAAGGACGTCATCATTATATCTGTTTGAATTCATATTACTCATTTTCGCTCCTCAATGTAGTTGTTTTCGGCTGTTTTGCCGTATTCGTAGTTTTCGTAATGGCTGTAGCCGTAAATGCTGTCGCCGGCTACATGCATATTAAATTCACGATAATCATTGAGAACATAACCTAAATATTTTGCGTTGCCTTCCTTAATATCTTCAATGGCGGTATTGATGTCGGAAAGGCGCACATAATCGTGACGGACAACTATCAGCGAGCAGTCAACGATATCCGAAACAAGCTGAACGTCGGTTCCTACGATTATTGGGGATGAGTCAAGAACAATATAATCATATTTCTTATCGGCGTAATCAAGAAGCTCCTGAAGCCTTACTGAATGAATATATACGGTTGACTCTTTCTTTGAACCGAAGTTCATTATCATATCAACGCCCGTTCTTGAAAACTTGCGGATGATATCATCAAAATCCGACTGTCCGTCGATGTACGAAATAAGGTCGGGAATTGACTTCTTTTCCCTCTCGGTGATTTTATAAAGCGCGGGCTTCCTGAAATCGACATCGACAAGCAGAACCCTTTTGCCCATACTGCTCAGGGCAATGGCGAGGTTGGTGGAAACTGTTGATTTGCCCTCGTTTTCTGCAACGCTTGTTACAAGCACACGCTTATATCCGTTCTGATCCATTTTAAACCTGAGGTTTTCAGCAAATTTTCTGTTGCTTTCTTCAAAAGAAAAGCTGCATGTCGGGGAATTTATCAAAACAGATTTACGAGGCTTGCGAATAAAAGATCTGAAGGTTTGTAATTTTTTCTCGTGACTGATGACACCGAAGCAATCTCCGTCCAGCTCCTCCTGTGCGCTGTAAACGGTTTTGAAGGTTTTTCTTGTAATACAGGAGGTAACAACGGCGATAACATAGAGCGCAGCCATTGCAATAGCGGCAATGAGCCGATACATTTTCATGTTAAACGAATTGGATTCAACTGTCGGAATCTGCGGCTCCGAGACCGTTTCAAGAACGGCATTTGAGAAAAGATAATCGGAAATTCCGTTGTAATTTTTCAGTATTGAATTGCTGACAACATAGGCGGTTTTCGGGTCGTTGGCCGTGACCTCAAGCACAAGAAGGTTTGTTCCGGAGATGACATTTGCCGAAACGGAGATCCCGGCGGGCAGATTACCCTCGCTCTCCTCGACCTTTTGCATGAGTATATCGCTCTCAAAGACCTCCTTGAGAACGCCTGCCATTGAGGATGCAGTCGAAAGCGCCGCATAGGCATTGGCATAGGTTGTGCTCTTTGCAGCAACAACAAGAGTAGAGGATGACGTATATTCGGGAACACGGACATATCTGCCGTAAATGGTCACGGCGGAGAATCCGATAATCGCAGCCATCAGAATAAACAGGGCATTGTGCCAAACATCTCTGAGGACTATGAATATATTCATCTGATTCGATTTAGTCGTCGTGGTTTCTTTCATAATGTTATCCCTCTCTGACAATAACTATAAGGAATGAATGGCCTGTCAGTCCCTTTGAATCGGTGTATTCATATTTGATCTGATTTACACCTGCAGTTGTTGTGTCAACCGTTGAGGTTATCGAAACCTTGCTTATATCCGTTTTTTCGTCATATTTATCTGTGACGGATTTAATGAATTTGCGAGGCTCGACGGTGTCGTTGACATTGATATATATAAGGTAATCCGTAAGCTCAATGAGGGGAGAGTCAATAGTGTCGTTAACAATGTTGACCGGAAGCTTTCGGTTAACAACATCGGCATAGCTGTTGGAGGCTTCAAACGTAACATAGTATGTGCCGAGCTTGGAATTGTCAACGTCATTAACAACGATCTTGACCTTTGAGGAAATGTCGCCGTCAAGACAATCGGTCAGGCTGATTTTTGAGAACATGGAAACCGTGTCGCCGGAATTGAACATAAGGGGTTCTTTAAGTGTGAATACAGGCTCGGTATAATCCGTATATTTTACCCGTCGTGTATATTTGCCCACATTGTTGCTCGAATCGAAAACGAGATAAGTTATGTCGCACACGCCTTCGGAAATGAACTTTGAGTGAGAGCCGACAAGAATTTCGGAAGTAAGGTCGCCGTCACGGTCGTCGGTTGCCTTTAAGCCCGAGACCAGCTTGCTTTTGTCGTCTTTGACGGAAAGCTCAAGCAAATCACGGTCCGATGTTATAACGGGGGGAGTGTGATCCCTGACGGTTTTATCGAGAACAACGTTGACTGACCATGCGCCTACGACAAGAACAAATACTATTAAGACCAGAATTCTGATAAACTTCATTTCAACACCTCGATACGCATACTACTTCAGTTTATATAGTAATATTTAATCATAAAAATCAACAAAAGTCAACATTTAATGCTTTTTTTATATATAACAATATAGCAGAAAAACAGCCACGCAAATAAAAAATTTTTGTTTGCAAAGCTGTTTTATTGAAATTTTATTTTCTGTTTTTAAGTCTCTTATCGCATTTTGCGGCGAGAAAAGTTCCGAGACTTTGGAAGATCTGCACAAGGATTATCAGGAACACAACGGCGAATACCATTATAAGATACTGATATCTGTAATAACCGTAGTTTATGGCTATCTTGCCGAGGCCTCCTCCTCCTATAATTCCGCTCATTGCCGAATAACCGAGAACAGTCGTGAGAGCGATAGTTCCGTTTGAAATGAGCGACGGAACGCTCTCGGGGATCATGACTTTTGCGATGATTTGGAATGGGGAAGCGCCCATACTCTGCGCCGCCTCAATGATACTCGGATTGATTTCTCTCAGGCTGCTTTCAACCAGTCGCGCAACGAACGGGAAAGCAGCGATAACGAGCGGCACAACCGTTGCGGGCGTGCCTACGACCGTTCCGACAATGAGTCTTGTGAGCGGAAAAACCATTATCATAAGAATGAGGAACGGAACGGAACGCAAAAGGTTTATGATAACGTTGATAACGTGGAGAACGCCCTGCGGAATACGCAGGATTTTTTTATTCTCTCCGGCAACAAGAAGCACGCCGAGCGGCAGACCGATTACTATTGCAAAAAGTGTGGAGAGCAGGGTTACATAGACCGTCTCCCAAATTGCAAGCGGAAATTGATTTTTAAGCACTTCAAGCGCCTTCTGAACCTCTTCCGAGGCAAGGTACTCACTCAGCATGTTTTGTCACCTCCTCAACGTAGATATCGGGTATGTTATTCAGATAATTCATTGCTTTTTCAAGTCCGGTTTTGCCGCCGGGAATTCCCAGAAGCATATTGCCGTAAGCCTTTCCGTCAAGCGAACGGGTCGAAGCCGAAAGAATATCGGCGGCGATGCCCTCGTCAATTGCCATCTGAGCAATGAGAGGCTTGTTCGTTGCCGAAGCGCCGTTGAATACAACACGTATAATGCTTTCGTCGGGATAATCTGCCGCATTGAATTCACATCCGTCGGGATAAACCAATGACTTTGCGGCGTCCGATTTCGGAGCGGCAAAAACATCGCTGACCTTTCCTTCCTCAACGACGGTTCCGCGGTCGAGAATGGCAACTCGGGTACAAATCTGCTCAACAACGCTCATCTGATGAGTGATAACAATGACAGTGATGCCGAGCTTGTCATGGATATCTCTGATCAGCGAAAGAATCGATTGGGTAGTCTGGGGATCAAGCGCACTTGTTGCCTCGTCGCAGAGAAGAATTTTCGGATGAGTCGCAAGGGCTCTTGCTATTGCAACTCTCTGCTGCTGACCGCCCGAAAGCTGTACGGGGTAGCTTTTGAGCTTGTCGCCGAGTCCGACGGTTTCAAGGAGCTCCTTTGCACGGGCTGTTGCCTCGGATTTTTTTACTCCCGCAAGCTCCATCGGGAAGCATACATTTTTAAGACATGTGCGCTGCATGAGCAGATTAAAGCCTTGGAAAATCATCGTTATCTGTCTGCGCTCATTGCGAAGCTGGGAATCGCTGAGGCTGCCGACGTCAACGCCGTCTATAATGACGCTGCCCTGTGTCGGACGTTCAAGCATATTGATACAGCGGACAAGCGTGCTTTTGCCTGCACCGCTCATTCCGATTATTCCGTATATTTCTCCGTCGTCGATTTTCAATGAAACATCGTTGAGCGCATCAAGCTTTCCGTCGGAGGTCTCAAAGGTTTTAGTCAGGTGTTTTATTTCAATCATTTATTTCACTCCACATAAAATAGAAGTGCTGTCTGTTGCGAACAGCACTTCTTATTCTACACTTATTTGTTCAATGCGTCAAGTGTTGTCTGCTTGCCGCCGTAAAGACCCATCGGCTCAACATGGATAACTGCGACCGAGACAATGTGAGTACCGTTTTCCTTGTTGAAGTCATCAAGGTACGGAGTGTGCTGGAAGTAGTTTGCGTCAATCTCACCGTTTTCAACAACGTTGTTCGGCTGAACGTAATCCGTAAATTCTTTGATGTCAAGTGTAACGCCCTTTGCGGCAAGGATTTCCTTTGCTACGTCAAGGATTTCCTTATGCGGAGCGGGGGAGGCCGCAACAGTGATCGTTGTGCCCTTGAGCGCATTGTAATCTACCGATGAATCATATCCGTCGCCCGGGTTCTCAACAACGCTGACAACCGAACCGTTATATTTATTATTGATATAGTCGGCAACCTGCTTGCTTTCAAGAGCAGCCTTGAGTGCCTTGATTTTCGGAGCGTTCTCGTTGCCCTGCTTAACTGCAAGAATATTGCCGTAGGCGGAAGCCGAACCTTCGATAATAAGCGAATCCTTTACCGGGTTGAGCTTTGCTTCGATAGCGTAGTTCGAATTGATGATTGCATAGTCAACGTCCTTGAGTGTGTTCGGAAGCTGAGCCGCTTCAATCTCTTTGAACTCAATGTTCTTCGGGTTCTCGGCGATGTCGTTGATCGTTGCGGTGATGCCTACGCCGTCCTTGAGCTTTATGTAGCCCTTTTCCTGAAGAAGGAGCAGCGCTCTTGCTTCATTGGTGGTGTCGTTCGGAATCGCTATTGTGATATTGCCGCTTTTTGATGATGAGCAGCCGGCGAAAAGACTGAGAGCGAGAACTGCTACGAGTAAAAGTGAAACTATTTTTTTCATGATATATCTACCTTTCATTTTAGAAATTATTGTTATTTTATCAATTTTTTACGATTATGTCAACATCGGCACATTCGTCCGAATCTGTAATTGGCTCTGAGTAGAACCGTAAATTGCTTCAACATAAAAATCCCTCCAAAAAATAAACCGGAAACCCTTTCGAGGTTCCCGGTCAAAAGCATTTTAAAATCATTTGGCTCATGAATTGAGAACGCATCGAAAAAGGGCATGACAATAAGTGCGCATACACATGCACATTTCGGTGGTATAGGTTGCGTTAAACAATGTCGCCATGATGCAATTCTCCTTTCAAAATTAACTACCCGTTTGGTAGGTTGACGATATAATAGCACAGCAGATTTAATTTGTCAATCCTTTTTTATAAAAATTTTTGATTTTTTTGGTAATTTATAATTCTGGTGGCAGAAGGCAAAAAAAGGCGGGATTCAACAATGTTCGATAAAGGCACATTCAGTAGGAGTCGATGATCGCATCGACCCAAGGTCAGAAGAAACTTAGACATAGTCAGTAGGGGCGCGCACGTCCTTTGAATTCAGAAGAAAAAATCGGACAGCCGATGGTTGCTACTACGAAAAGACGAAAAAATTAATCTGAAAACTATCTTTCCGAAGGGATAAAGAAAAAAACGATGAAATAATTTCCTCACCTGCCAAATTTAAAATATGTTGTGAGAAACCGTTTTGTGTGATATAATCGTATATGACACTTTTGTGACATATTTGACGTTGTTTTTCGGTGAAAGCCAAAAAGAAAAGATATATAATTAAACTGTAAAATGAAAAGGGGGAGGCATATGAACCATTCAATTTATATTGCCGACGATGAGAAGAATATCCGAGACCTTATCAAAAGCTTTCTGGAAAGCGACGGATATGAGGTTTCCGCATTTGAAACGGGTGATGAACTCAAGGCGGTCTTTGATGAAAAACCTGCCGACCTGGTAATTCTTGACATTATGATGCCGGGCACGGACGGATTGACTCTGTGCAGAAAGCTGCGTGAGGAATCGAGTGTTCCAATTATTATTCTCACCGCCAAGGATTCGGAATATGATTATGTTCAGGGAATAACCATAGGCAGTGATGATTATCTCACCAAGCCGTTCAGACCGACAGCGCTTCTCATGCGCGTGCGTTCACTGCTTCGCCGTATGGATATGAACGAAAAGGGCGATCGCAGCTCAAAAATGTCCGATGAGGACATAAGTATAGGTGATTTGACCTTTTCAAGCAGCAGAAATGAAATTCTTTGCGGCAGCAGACCCGTCAAGCTTACACGAACCGAGCTGAAAATGCTTTCATATATGATGAAAAATCCCGAAAAGGCATATTCGAGGGATGAGCTTCTCAATGCAATATGGGGATATGATACCAAGGTCGAAACAAGAGTTACCGACGAGACGCTCAGACGCATAAGAAAACAGCTTTCGGCCTGTGAGAGCAATGTCAGCGTCAGAACAATGTGGGGCTTCGGATATCGCATTGAGGTTAACGGTGATAAAAAATGAAACATGTTAAACTGAAAATACTTTGTATAATTTGGGTTTCGGTTATCGTTATTTTTTCGGGCTTTGTAGGGATAGTCAACCTCATTGTTCCATCTCATTTTGAAAAGGAAGCGATAAATGCGCTGGAATACGAGATGGAATATATAGATAAGTTTGAAAACGATGACTATACCGACGATGAATATGAAGGCTCTTTTCTCAGCGGCAACATCAATTTTATAAATTTCTTTGACGAAGGCTATGAATTCAGCGGAACTCCGATAAAGAGTTCAGAATCAAATTCCTCCGCGCAGAATTCCGAGAACGAGATAAGATCGCATTACAGTCTCAGCTCGCTTAAAGAGGGCGATATCAGGAAGCTGATAACCGATAAGGGTTATTATGTGCTTGTAAAGTATCACGATACATTTACGATGGACGGCTCTTATCAATCAACGGTAATGTATATAAACATTCAGCCGCTTGTGAATTATGTTCGATCGCTCAACTGGGTTTTTGTTGCGATATTTGTCGCCGTGATTGCGGTTATGAGCGTTATCGGCTATAAGCTCGGCAGCAGGATCGAGGATTATCACGAAGCCAATCATGAATTCTTCCAGAATTCTTCGCACGAGTTAAAAACGCCGCTTATGGCTATTCAGGGCTATGCCGAGGGAATTGAAGCAGGTGTTGTCGATATTCCGTCCTCGGCGGAGATTATCATGCGTGAGAGCGACAAAATGGCTCATATGATCGACGAGATGCTTTCAATCTCAAAGATAGACGCAAATCAGCTCCCGCTTAATATGACGACATCAGACCTCAGAGAAATACTTTATGATTGTATCCGTTCTGTAGAGCCGATCCAGAATAAGAAGAAAATCACAATAACTCCGATGTTCCCCGAAAGTCCCGTATGGGTTCACTGCGACGAAAATCAGCTTTCACGGGTATTCATAAATGTTCTGATGAACGGAATTCGGCATTGCAACAGTGCAATCGTAGTTTTATGCACTGCCGAGCAGAAATCCGCTATGGTAAAAATCAGCGACGACGGCAACGGAATTGCCGAGGATGACCTGCCGCATATCTTTGACCGTTTCTATACGGGAACAAAGGGCAGCACGGGTATCGGCCTTGCGCTCTCACGTGAGATTGTCAACCTGCACAATGGCACAATAACGGCTTACAATGAGGTTGGCGCGGCATTTGAAATAAGATTACCGCTTTCAAAATCATAATTTAAAAGGACAGCAAAATGACAAATCGCATCGCTTCAAAAAACAGAATATTTTTTCTCGGCGATGATCGGAAATGAGGTGAGCCGATATGTCACTTTCATCGTTTCTTATGCCCGGCGGAGCCTCGGGAATGACGTCTTTTTTCAGCATTGAATATATGTTCGTCTTTCTCCCGATTGCTATTGCTCTTTATTGGCTCTCGCCGCAGAAAATCCGCAGATACGTTCTTATTTTTGAAAGCTGTGCCTTCTTTTGGCTCATCAGCGGAAAATTGATTGTCTATCTTATCATTTCCGCCGCTTCAATTTACGGCTTTGGACTTTGGCTGGATAGAATCAACTTAAAAAAGAAGGAAGCGCTTCATGGGCTTGACCGTGAAGAAAAGAAAAAGATAAAGAAACAATTTACCGGGCGTTTACGTCTTGTTCTCGCCCTTGCGACGGTTATCCATATCGGCGCTCTGCTTGTGCTGAAGTATTCGGCCTTTGCCGCAGGCAATATCAATTCGCTTCTTGCCTTGATGAATGTCGGAGTGAGAATGAGTATACCGAGGTTTATTATGCCGATAGGCATATCATTCTTTACTTTGCAGGCGGTTTCGTATCTCGTCGATGTCTACAGAGGAAAAAATCAGGCAGACAGAAATTTCTTTCGCGTTTTTCTTTGGCTTTCGTTTTTTCCTCAGATTGTAGAAGGACCGATTTGCCGCTATTCTCAGACAGCGCAGCAGCTTTGGAAAGCGGAAAGAGTCAAATTTGATTCATTGACGCTCGGACTTCAGCGTATCATTTTCGGTATGATGAAAAAGATGGTTGTTGCCGACCGACTCAATCCGCTGATTGAAAATGTTTTCAATAATTACAATGAGTATCGCGGCGGCGTTATCGCTTTTGCGGCGGTTTGCTATACAATTCAGCTCTATATGGACTTTTCGGGTTCAATGGACGCAGTTATTGGCACGGCGCAGATTTTCGGAATTGAAATGCCGGAGAATTTTAAGCGTCCGTTCTTTTCAAAAACGATTTCCGAATTCTGGAAACGTTGGCATATTACGCTCGGCGAATGGCTTAAAGATTATATCTTTTATCCGATCACGATGTCAAAGCCGATGCAAAAGCTAACAAAGTCGGCAAGGAAAAGTCTCGGCAATCATTTCGGTCCGTTGCTTGCGGGAAGTGTTGCGCTTTTCTGCGTTTGGTTTGCAAACGGACTTTGGCACGGCGCAGCATGGAGCTATATATTTTTCGGAATGTATCATTTTGCGCTGATACTGACGGGCAGAGTTCTTACGCCGGTGATCAGCACGGTCAACGGCAAGCTTCATGTCAACACCAAGTCGAAGCCGTATATGGCAATGCAGATTATCAGAAGCGATATTTTAGTTGTTATAGGCGAGCTTTTCTTTCGAGCGAACGGACTGAGGGCAGGCATGAAGATGTTCGGCAAAATGGTTACGGATTTCAGCTTCGGCGAGTCGGGATATGAGCTTTTTAAAAGGCTCGGTGTCGATTATGCGGACTTGCTGATCGTCGGCGTAACGGTCGCGATCGTTTTCACTGTCAGCGTTCTCAATGAAAAGGGAATGTGCGTTCGGGCAGAGCTTAAAAAGAAAAATATCGTACTGCGATGGACGGTTTTGCTTGCGCTGTGCATGTATATCGTGATTTTCGGCGCCTACGGAATCGGCTATATGCCCGTTGACCCGATTTACGCTAATTTCTAAGTAAAATACACACACCTCAACCGTGCGTCATTGCATTAAAGGATAATTATGAATAAGATTTTGAAAAATACAATAAGTGCGGTTCTTTTTATTGCAATTCTCGCCTCATTGCTGATGGGCTTTTCTTTCATTATGAAGCCCGGCAAATCGGCAAAGGTAAATGCGCTTGAAGACCCGCTGACAAACGGAATTCTTTCCGAAAAAAAGAATACGATTGATGTTGTCTTTCTCGGGGACAGCGAGTGCTACAGCACGTTTATACCGCTGAAAATCTGGAAGGAGCATGGGATAACCTCATATGTCTGCGGCACATCGGATCAGGTGCTCAGCTTTTCGTATGAGCTTCTTATTAAGAGCGTGAAAAATCAAGACCCTAAGGTTGTTGTGCTTGAAACAAATGCGATTTTTCGTGAGGTTACAAGCACAAAGGCGTTTCTCAATAAGGCCGAGGGCTTGTTTTCGGTGTTTAAATATCACGACCGATGGAAGCTTATGCAACCGAAAAGCTGGAGATTTAACGAGGCTAAAACCTATGACAGACGAAGCAAGGGCTATCTTTTTAATATGTCGGTCAGTCCTGCGGATGCGTATGAATATATGAAGCCCGACGATAGTAAAGAAACAATTTCAAAGGACAATGTAAAATATATAACCAAGCTCCGTGACTATTGTAAAAAGAATAATGCCGAGCTTGTGCTCGTCAGCGTTCCGAGCACGAAAAACTGGAATTATGCCAAGCACAACGCTGTCGCGGAAACGGCAAAAGATCTCGGAATTGATTACGTCGATATGAACACTCTCAGAGAGGAAATCCCGATAAACTGGAATACCGACACGAGAGACAAGGGCGATCATCTCAACTATTTCGGCGCGGTTAAAGCAACGGAATATTTCGGCAAATATCTTGAAGAAAAAAGGATTTTCAGCGATAAAAGAAAGCTGAATGAATACAAAGATTGGAACAGCACGGCAGATGAATTTTTGTCGTCGGTCGAAAAGGTTTAATGCAATAATTTTCGAATTTCAAACGTGTTAAAAGAGAAAGGAAAAATAAGGGGCAGGAATATGGTAATAAATGTACTCGAATGGCTGGAAAAATCAGCCGAAAAATATAATGATAAAATTGCTTATTCCGATGAGGAAAGCTCGCTGACCTTTTTGCAGGTGAAAAGCCTGGCGCAAAGCATCGGCTCGGCACTCATTGAAAGAGGGGCGGACGGAAATCCTATAGCCGTTTTCTCGGGCAGAAGCGTTATGACCGTTGCCGCTTTTCTCGGCGTTGTTTACAGCGGATGCAGCTATGCTCCGATAGACAGCAAGCTGCCGAGAGCAAGAATAGAAAAAATAATGGAAACGCTCTCTCCGTCGATTATTCTGACAGACGGCGAGAACTGCGATTTCGTAAAAGAGCTCGGCTTTGATGATGAAAAAATTGTTTTGCTTGAGGACGCAATCAGGCACAAAGCAGATGACGAAAAGCTCAAAAAAATTCGCCGTTTTTCAAATGAAAACGATCCGCTTTATATTATTTTTACCTCAGGTTCAACAGGAAATCCCAAGGGTGTGATGACGTCGCATCATTCGCTGATGTGCTATATCGAAGCATATACGTCGGTTATGAGAATTGATGATAAAGACATTCTCGGCAATCAGTCGCCGCTTGATTATATCGCCGCAATCAGAGATATTTATATTCCGCTTTTGTGCGGCTCGTCAACGGTGATAATTCCAAAGATGTGTTTTTCCTCGCCGGCTAAGCTTTTTGACTTTATGAACGAGAAAAAAATCACGTCTGTCGGTTGGAGCGTTTCGGCGCTGACTGTTCCCGTTTCGCTCGGTGCCTTTGAACACAGCAGACCCGAGTATCTCAAAAAGGTTTGCTTCTCTGGCTCGGTCATGCCGGGGAAATGCCTGAAGCAGTGGCAGAAAAATCTGCCCGATACACTTTTTGTGAATCAGTACGGCCCGACGGAGGCAACCGCTTCGTGCACCTATCATATTGTTACGGAAAAGGCGGAGGATGATACGGTTCTTCCGATAGGCTTGCCGTATAAAAACTACCGAGTATTTCTTCTCAATGAGGACGGCACGGCTACGAAGCAGGGCGCGGAGGGTGAAATTTGCGTCAGCGGTCCGATTCTTGCACTCGGCTATTACAACGACCCCGAAAGAACAGCGGCATCGTTTATTCAGAATCCGCTTAACAAAGCGTATAACGAGCTTATCTACAAAACGGGCGATATCGGCGTTATGCGTGAGGACGGAGTGCTTGAATTCCACGGCAGGATGGACAGGCAGATAAAGCATCTCGGACACCGCGTCGAGCTGGACGAGGTCGAGCTTGCCGCAGGAAGGGTGGACGGCGTTAATGAATGTTCCGTTGTTTATAATAAAGAAAAGGAAACCATTTGGCTTTTCTACACCGGCATGGCAACGGTGAAAGAAATTGCCGTTGAGCTCAGAAAATATCTTCCCGGCTTTATGGTGCCGAGAAAAATTAAAAATCTTGAGGAAATACCAAGATTGCCAAACGGCAAAATTGATATAAATACATTAAAGGCAATGTCGAACAATTAACGCTTGTGCCTTAATTGAATGACATAGCCTAAATCTAACAAAAAAATCGGAGGAAGAAACAATGAAAGAAGAACTTATGGAAATACTTGAGGAACTCAGACCCGACGTTGATTTCGAAAACGAAAAGCAGCTCATCACGGACGGAATTCTGGAGTCGTTTGATATTGTTGCGCTCGTCGGAGAGCTAAGCGATGCTTTTGATATTGAGCTTCACGTCGAGGATCTTGTTCCCGACAACTTCAATTCGATAGAGGGAATGATGGAGCTTATCGAAAAGCTCCGGGACGAATAATATGAGGAACGAAATACTTTTGAAAGCGGCGGAAAAATTCGGCACGCCAAGCTTTGTCTTTGATACGGACGAGTTTGCACGCCAAGCCGATTCGATAAAATCGGCACTCGGAGATATTCCGCTTTGCTTCTCGATAAAAGCGAATCCCTTCCTGCTTCATGCGCTTCCCGAGTCCGTGAGCAGGGTTGAGGTTTGCAGTCCGGGTGAGTTGACGATTTGCCAAAAGCTGAACGTTAAGCCCGAGACGATTATTTATTCGGGCGTCAATAAGGGAACGGAAGATATCGCCCGTGCCGTCGATTACGGCGCCGGGATTATGACCGCCGAGAGTCGGCTGCATGTTGAGTTGATCAACCGTGTCTGCCTTGAGAGGGGCAAAAGGGCAGACGTTATTCTTCGCCTGACAAGCGGAAATCAGTTCGGTATCGACCCCGATGAAATTATCGAAATAATCTCAAACAAAGAAAATTATGAAGCGATTGATTTTATCGGACTTCATTATTACTCCGGCACGCAGAAGAAAAACGCAGGAGTTATCGAAAAGGATATTCGCAAGTTTGAAGAGTTTATCGAACGCCTTGAAGCTGAATGCGGCTATGTGCCGAAGCACGTTGAATACGGCCCCGGAGCAGCGGCGGATTATTTCGTTCCGCCCTACGAGGAAAAGGATAACGAGACGCTGAAAGAGACAGCCGAGCTTTTGAAAAGCTTTGCAAAAAAATATCCGCTCGCAGTTGAAATGGGCAGATTTCTTGCGTCATCATGCGGAACCTATCTTACGTCCGTTGCCGATATCAAAAACAATCTCGGCACGAATTACGTCATCTGCGACGGCGGAATAAATCATCTGAAATATTACGGACAGACCATGGCTATGCAGGTGCCTCCGATCACGCTTCTCGGCAGTGATAAGGTATATGATCACAGCTATACCCTGTGCGGAAGTCTTTGTACTACCGCCGATCTGCTCGTTCGTAAGGCGGAACTGCCCGAGCTTAAAATCGGCGATGTTCTGGCGTTCGGCAGGTGCGGCGCATACACGGTAACCGAGGGAACGGTTCTGTTCCTTTCGCGCACAATGCCGAGGGTTATGCTGTGTTCGGAAAAAGACGGCTTAAAACTCGTCCGTGATTTTTACGATACGGACAAACTGAATTTTTAACAAAAACGAGGAAATAAAATGGGAATTATTTCTATAAAATTTTTTGTGTTCGCTGCGGCGGCAATTTTGATATATTATCTTTTTCCCGTAAAAAAATATCAATGGACAGTCCTGCTTGCCGCAAGCTATACTTATTATATTCTCAACTGTAACAAGTATGTTCTTTATATGCTTGTAACAACAGTTACTACTTATTTCGGCGCAAGGATTCTTGAATATGCCGCTGAAAAAAGCAAACGTTTTTTGCTTCGGAATAAAGAGAGCTTTACAAAAGAAAGCAAGAAGGAATTCAAAGCAAAAACACAGAGAAAAAAGCGATTGATTCTTGCCGCTGTTTTGTTCTTTAACTTCGGCATACTTGCTTTCTTAAAATATTTCGGCTTTTGCGCCGATTCGGTTCACTCCCTGCTTGAAATGCTCGGGATAAGCTACACAGAGCCGAGTTTTAATTTTATCGTTCCGCTCGGAATTTCGTTCTATACATTTCAGAGTATGGGCTATGTGATTGACGTTTACAGGGGTAAGGTCAATGCCGAAAAAAATTTCGGAAAGCTTGCTCTTTTCGTTTCGTTTTTTCCGCAAATTGTTCAAGGTCCTATCGGAATTTATTCCGACCTTGCTCATCAGCTCTATGAGCCGAAAAGGTTCAGCTATGACCGCTTCAAAAGCGGCGGACTTCTGATTCTTTGGGGCATTTTTAAAAAGCTCCTGATAGCCGACAGAGCAGTTAAGGTTATCAAACTCGTGACTGCCGACAGCGGTGCGTTTTCCGGTACATTCATTCTTTTTACGGTCATATTGTACGCCGCTCAGCTCTATGCCGATTTCTCGGGCGGAATTGATATCTGCCGCGGCATTGCCGAGATAATGGGCATAAAAATGGCGGAGAATTTCAAACGCCCGTATTTCTCGAAAACTCTCACCGAGTATTGGCACAGGTGGCATGTCAGCCTCGGCGATTGGCTTAGGAATTATCTTTTCTATCCGATCTCTATTTCAAAGCCGTTCCTCAAAATGTCAAAGAGCATGAAAAAACACGGCATGAAATATTTCGGCAAGGTTTTCCCGACCGCACTTGCTTCGCTTATAACTTTTATAGTTATCGGCATCTGGCACGGGGCAGAAGCAAAGTATATCGCCTTCGGTTTTTGGAACGGACTTGTGATTATGATCTCGAGCCTTATGAAGCCGCTGACGGATAAGCTCACCGAAAAGCTTCATATTAAACGTGAAAGCTTTTTCTATTCGGTTTTCTGTATGCTCAGAACCTTCATGGTTGTGCTCATCGGATATTATTTCGATATCGCAAAGGGCTTTAAGGATGCAATGAGCATGATTTGGCGTTCTGTTGCCGATTTCCGTATAGGTGATTTCGCTTCCTTTGCCTGCCTTGCCAAAAGCAAGATTGATATGTTCGATTATCTGATAATTTTCGGCGGGTGTACGGTGATCTTTATAATCTCGATAATACAGGAAAAGAAAAAAGACTCCGTTCGCAATTTGCTTTGCGAAAAGAGCCTGGCATTGCAGTGGCTTTTATATATTTTAATGATAGTTGCGATTGCTTTGTTCGGTTATTACGGGCCGGGAACGACTCCGGCGGACTTTGTATATATGCAGTTTTGAGGAATTGAAAGATGAAAAAATTTCTAAGATTTATTTGCTTTCTCCTTGTTGTTTCAACGGTGATGTTCGGCTTGAATTTTGCTCTGAGCACCAACAGCGATAAGGACGGCATACACATAAGAGGATATTTCAAGGAGCCGAAGAATACTGTTGATGTTCTTCTTATCGGCGCAAGCGAGCTTTACACGGGCTTTAATTCTCCGCTTGCATGGGAGAAATACGGCTTTACAAGCTATGGCTTGAGCTTTGCCGCAATGCCGGGGGCATTATATAAGACTGTTACACAAAAGGCGCTGAAAACTCAGTCGCCGAAGCTTGTTGTGTTCGAGATAAACGGCTTTTTGCACAAAGAAAAGAATAGCTTGCAGCGCAGACCGATTCATGCTTGGTTTGACACAGTCGGCATTGACTCCGACGGAAAGAATTTTCTTGAACAAAACATTCCCGAAAAGGAACACATTGAATATTATCTGCCTTTTTATAAATACCATACAAATTGGCGGAAACCGCTTATCTGTGCACGAAATGCGATGAGCAGACTTACGCTTGAAACCGAGGGGATAAGCTATTCCAAGGCATTTGCGAATACGGCTTTAAAGAGAAAAGACGCAAAATTAAAAAAGAGAAAAAACGAATTTTCGGATAAATCAAAGGGATACTTGTTCGAACTTTTGAATTATTGCCGTGACGAAAAAATGAAAAATGTTCTTTTTATTCGTGCACCGCATTGTATAAAAAATGAAAATCCGAAAGCAACAAATGACATCAAAAAGCTCATTGAAAGCTATGGTTACCGCTTCGTTGATTTCGAAAACGCATACGACGCCATAGGTCTTGATCCGCAGAACGATTTTTATAATCATGATCATCTCAATATCTACGGCATGGAAAAATTTACTGCCTTTTTCGGCAAGTATATTTGCGATAATTATAACGTAAAAACCGCCCATACCGCAGAAACGGTTGAACAGTGGAACAAATGCGCCGATATAATGAACAGGACGATTGAGGAATGTAAAAACGATCCTAACCAAAGCATTTATTATGAGCTGACCGCCTACGAAACGGCGAAGGGCAGAAAGCATACGATACTCTCAAAGGTCGAAAGCGGATTTAAGAAAAACAAGCACAGCAGGTAATTTAAAGTAAAATCAAAACCGGCAGATCAGACTGCTGACAAAGTTCATTCAGAAATGAATGGGCTTTGTTTTTTGCTGTTCTAAGAAAAAAACGGAATAATAGAAACAGAAAAAATGTAATAAATATAAATATAGAAACAAACAGCCGGCTGTTAAAAATGAGTTAGTGATAATAGAAAATTTAGTAACGACATAGCATTTATGAACTACCACACGGTAGCTCGGTGATTTTTATGTTTACGGGATTGTGGAAATGACTGCAATAATGACTGCAATACGGTTGATTTGGGGATAATTGCAAATCAAGTTGGTTTTCTGTGAAATGCCAAATACGTTGATTTTACGTTGTTTTGAGCAAAATCAGCTCAATTCAGACAAAAGAAAAAGACAGGTAAAAAAACCTGTCTTTTGGTGCCGGTGACCGGACTTGAACCGGTACGATGTTGCCACCGAGGGATTTTAAGTCCCTTGCGTCTGCCTATTCCGCCACACCGGCTTATGTGCGGCAACTGTTACATTATACACAACAGTTGCCGTTTTGTCAACATAACAATAATCTAATTATTTATCAGCCGTTGATTATTTCGTGGAGATGTGCTTTCAAAGCATCAAGGCGAGCGTGAGCATTTTCTCTGCTCTTGTCCTGAATAGAATAGTAAACCTTGAGCTTCGGCTCTGTTCCTGACGGTCTGATAGCAAGCCATGAGCCGTCCTCAAAAATATACTTGAGAACATTCTCCTTCGGAAGGTCTGCAATACCCTTTGAGAAGTCGTAAACCTTCTTGATGTTGTCGAAGAACTTGCTGCCGTTTTCACGGAACTCGGTCATGAGGCTCTGAATCTTCTGTGCACCCTCGATGCCCTTGAGAACGAAGGTGTCAAGAGAATCAAGATAATAACCGTATTTATCGTAGATATCATTAAGTGCGTCGATAAGGGTCTTGCCCTGATTGTAATAATAAGCCGCCATCTGGCATACAAGCATTGATGAAACAACAGCGTCCTTATCCCTTGCATGTGTGCCGACGAGGTAGCCGTAACTCTCCTCATAGCCGATAATGAATTCTCTGTCACCGGACTTTTCGTATCTGTTTATCTGATCGCCGATGTATTTAAAGCCTGTGAGCGTTTCGGCAACCTGAAGTCCGAAGCTTCTTGCAATGTTTGCACCAAGCTCACTTGTAACGATTGTCTTAACAAGAGTCGATTTGCTGTTGAGCGAATCCTTCTTCATGTTGAGCACAAAGTTAACGAGAAGCGCACCCATCTGATTACCTGTGATAAGAACGTATTTGCCGTCGTGCTTTACGCCTGCGCCGATACGGTCACAGTCGGGATCGGTTCCGAAAACAAGGTCGGCATCCTCACGCTCAGCCTGCTTGAGAGCGAGAGTAAGAGCGTCCTTTTCCTCGGGATTCGGGGAACGAACGGTTGAGAAATTTCCGTCGGGAAGCTCCTGCTCCTTAACGACAGAGATATTCATACCCTCGAGAATTTTTCTGACGGGGATATTGCCCGTGCCGTGAAGGGGAGTGTAAACGATCTTGATGTTCGAAGGCTCCTCGTAAAGTGACTGCTTCCTGACTTCCTTGAGAAATGCGTCGAGCACCTCTGAGCCGATTGATTGATAAAGTCCTTTCTTTGCAGCTTCTTCAAGATCCATGTGCGGAACCGCCTTGAGATCCTCAATCGCATTTACATATCCTATAACCTTGTTTGCCTGATCGGGGCAAAGCTGGCAGCCTGTTTCGTCATAAATCTTGTAGCCGTTATATTCCTTCGGGTTGTGGCTGGCGGTAACAACCGCGCCCGCCGTGCAGCCGAGATATCTTACGGTGAACGAAAGAACCGGAGTCGGCATGAGTGTATCGTAAAGATAAACCTTAATTCCGTTAGCGCAGAGGACCTCTGCGGCGTATATGGCAAACTGTCTTGAATTGTTTCTTGAATCGTGAGCGATCGCAACGCTCTTTTCGCCGTCAAACTCGGCTTTAAGATAATCCGCAAGACCCTGAGTAGCCTTGCTTACGGTATATTTGTTCATTCTGTTGGCACCTGCGCCCATGATTCCTCTCAGTCCGCCTGTGCCGAACTCGAGATCCTTATAAAATCTGTCCTCAATTTCTTTTTCATCGGTGATTGCGAGAAGCTCTGCTTTTGTATCTTCGTCAAAGCCGAGCCACTGCTGATATTTTTCTTTGTAGTCCATAACGATGCTCCTTTACCTAAGAAAATTTAATTTTCCCTCAAATTTCTCCACATAAATCATATCACAAATGCACCGCTTAGTCAACGGACAAAGGGCAAAATATAATATATTTTATGCGGCAAAAATCACGGATATTAAGTGACAATAAAAATTTTATTTATGAAAAAATCCGACCCTCGTTTGAAGGTCGGATAATTTTCGGTCTGTCACTGATTGTTTTTCTTTCTCTTTTTCTTCACGATTAAAATTACAAGTGCCGCAACGGCTGCGATGAGCACGATATAGGGGCTTTCGCCGAGAATAAATATGCCGAGGCTTCTGAAAAACTGTCCTATATTGTAAATACTCTCGAAGAAATTCTCTTTGACCTGCGAGCCGAAGCCGGTCGGAGTTTTCTTTACCCGTTCAACCTCGGAAATGCTTATCAGGATTTCGGAATATGCAATGCGCTGATCGTAGTTTTTCTTTTGCACTCTGAGCGATTCAAGCTCACCTCTGACGCTTGCGAGCCTTTCCTGAACGCTCATTGTGTCCTGAACCGTTTCGCATTTTGCGAGGATGCCGAGCAAGGCCTTTTCTTCCGTTTCGAGTGCTTTTATTTGGCTCTCGGTATTGGTGTAATTATCCGTCACATCCAAGGTTTCAATGCGCTTTGATGTAATCGTTCCCGTTTTTTCAAGAAAATCAATGAATTCCTCAAGCTTTTCGGCAGGGACGCAAACATTCGTGTCAACCGTCAGATAACCGTCGTACTTGCTTTGATTGAGCGACGAGGTGTAGCCCTTGAGTGAGCTTATCTGTGAGTTGATATTTTTAATCAGCTCGTCGGCGTTTTTGGTTTCCAATCTTACGGAAGCCTTTTTTATCAGCTTCTGCGAAGATGTTGATGCAGCGTTTGCATTGCCTGCTCCGGCACTTTCGTTAGCGTTGCCTGCGCCGTTTGAATTGTTATAGCTGTATGTGCCGCTGTCGCCGATCTCAATCGAACTTTTGCTTTGGAAAAGTGACGGGCCTACTCCGTAAACTCCGCATATCAGTACTGTAACAGCGAGGCAGGCGGCAACAATTGCCGTAATCTTTTTTCCTTTTTTGTGCTTTGCCGAATGGACAGGCTTCAGCTTGGAAATATTGTCTTTAAGCGAATCGGGAGCATGAAGCTCGTCGACTTCTCTGATGTAGTCCGTTTTATTCATCGTCAAAACCTCCGATCATTTCTTCCTTTAGCATAGCTCTGCCACGGCTGAGCCATGAAAGGACGGTGTTCGGCTTTGCGTCGAGAATTTTGCCGATTTCCTTGGCGGTATAGCCCTCGTAATAGTGAAGGTAAACTGCGTTGCGGTAGTTTTCGGGCAACGCTCTGACCGCTTCAAGGACAGAATCCTCTTTCTGCGCCGTGTTATTCGGCAAAGGAGACTCGCAAAGCACGATTTTTGAATTTTTTCTCAGCTCGTCACGGCAAAGGTTTATTGTCACACGGATAAGCCATGCTTTCAGATGCTCCTCGCCTCTGAAATGCTTTTCACTTTCAAGAAGCTTGACAAATACAGCCTGCGTTATGTCTTCCGCATCGGCAGGTCTCGCCGAATTATGTACCGCAACACGGTAGACCGTATCCGTAAACTGAGAAAATGCGTAGGGGAAAGCGTCCTTTCCCGACATAAAAAATATCATGATATTGCCTCCTTTCATCTATAACACGTTTTGACAATGTGAATTATTGCAAGGGGATTATTTTTTTATAATAGATTTATAAGCTCGGCGACTGTGAAATCATTATACATGGAATCGTCGAGAATATCAAGGTTTATCTGCGAATATTCGACCTCCTTCGAGTAGCCGTAAAGAATACGCACACGCCCGTCAAAGCTCAGCTCGGGGACGCTGTCGTAGAGCCTTTCGGTTATGATACACGCAAAAATGCCGTACTTGATCTTTGTCAGCAGGTCGAGGTCAAAGCAAGCCGTCATCATGTACCGCATGAGGTAGTATTTGAAAAGTCGGATTATATCGTCGGAATATATTTCACTGTTGCGGTAAATCGCTTTTTCGTCCGAGAGGGAAATGAGCTTTTCTCTGCGCTCATCGCTGATATATTCCATCCTTTCGAGAACCTTGACGCACTCGGAAAACTCAACGGTGCTGTCGTCGCTGAGCAAGTCAACCTTGTCAATATCGCTTTGAAATTCTGCGGCGGAGAAAAGCACGGCGGAAAGCTTCGTTTTAAGGTCAAAGCTTTCGTTGTCGAGAATCGCAAAAAACTCCTCACGCTTTTCCGTCAGCAGGTTATATATTCTGTCCGGGCTTTCAACCGTCCTGTCAAGGCTCACGTCCGTTTCGGGAGATAGAAGTATCCTTGCCGCTTCGGGACAGCCGAGCCCGAGACCCGTCTCACGAATTTCGCCGTAATCGTCGAAGTATCTCGGAAAAAGCCGGCAGGTGTCGCAAAGCGCCGCTTCGCCCTTCTCAAGCTGAATTCGGCAAAGGTTGTTTTCATTGAGCAGGGGACAGCGGCCGTTCTCGAGAGAGAAAATATATCCGTCCTCGTCCGTCGTCAGGTGCCTGTCAAAATATTGCTTCAAGCCGCCACTTTCATTTTTGTAATTCTCAGCCGAAGCATCGTCGATCTCAACGTCCCAGCCGGCACAGCAGGTGTCGGGACAGCGGTCGGCAACGCATTTAAAAGCATCAAAATATTTTGGTTTTACTTTTTTCATCGCTTGTTCTTCCGTTCCTTAACAGTAAAAACGCTGTTCTTTTTAAAATTGTTAATAAAATTGTAACACCTTGCAATTAAATGTCAAGTATAATATATAGAGTAAACCGATACGGTTATCAAAGCCTGAAAGCGGGTTAATTATAAATGAACAGTTTCATGCAAAAATTATATAACTTCATGTACGGCAGGTACGGGCTTGACAAGCTGACCGGGTTTTTGATTTTATTAAACCTTCTTCTCAACGGTATAGGCTCGTTTATGCGTAATCGAATAGCTTATTATATCTTCTATGTTCTGGCTCTTGCTGTTTTCGTCTTTGCGGTTTTCCGTGTGCTGTCGAAAAATATCGAAAAGCGCCGCCGCGAGGGTGAATGGTTTGACAATTTGCTTGTCAGAACCAATTATACCGAGAGCTTCCGAAAGATGAAGCGCTGGTTCAAAAGGCAGGGCTTGAGATTTAAGTATTTCAAAACACACAGGTTCAGAGTTTGTCCGAATTGCGGTGAAAATCTGCGCCTTTCAAAAAAGCGCGGCAAGCGGAACATAACCTGCCCGATTTGCGGAAATAAATTCAGTATTCATATTTTGTTCTGAGGAAGTGGACTTTTGCTTGGGTATGTCAGGGCTTACAGGCCCGAAATGAAATTCAAGGATTATGATATGTACAAGGGCGTTTATTGCTCGCTTTGCAAGTCGATAGGCAAGCGTTACGGCTTGCTTGCAAGGCTTACACTGTCGTATGATTTCACTTTTCTTGCAATTCTGCGAATGGCGGTCAGGGAAAACAGAGTGTGCATGAAAAAATCGCACTGCTCGTTTAATCCCGTAAAAAGATGCTACGATTGCTCGGGCAGCAGCGTTGATATAGCATACACCGCCGATGTTTCCATGCTAACGTTTTATTATAAAATCAGGGATAACATCGCAGACAGTAAATTTTTCAAAAAATTGCTTTGCAAAATGCTGATGCCCTATGCCAATCATATATATAAAAAGGCGAAAAAAAACAATCCCGTGATCGCCGAAAAGCTGGGAAAGCTCATTAAGGAGCAGGCAGAGGCGGAGAAAAGAAATGCCGGCGTTGACGAGGCGGCGGACGCAAGCGCAAAAATGCTTGCCGAGATGGTTTCGACCGACATTGAAGCGTCGGACAACACGGCGCTGAACAGGCTCGGCTATTTCCTTGGCCGCTGGGTTTATCTTATTGACGCGGTTGACGACTGCGGGGACGATATCAGAACGGGAAGCTTCAATCCGCTGAAAAAGCGATATAATATGCCGGATTTCAAGGAAACCTGTGAGAGAATGTTGTCGCTTACTGTCGGAGAAGCAATAAATAACTTGAATAAGCTGGAAATTTTCAGATTCCGTGATATAATAGATAACGTGCTTGTTTACGGAACGGAATGTTCCGCAAAAAAAGTAATTTACAAGGAGGTTGAATGTTGTGAAAAATCCGTATGAAGTGCTCGGCGTTACGTCGTCGGTAAGCATGGACGAGATAAAAAGAGCATACCGCGACAAGGCTCGCCGATACAGCGAAAATCAAGCGAAAATGGACGAGTTAAACGATGCTTATGATTTTATAATCAACAATTTCGGCAGCAACAAAGCAAATACCTCCTATGCCGATTCGGGCTACGGAGCCGGCGCAGCAGGCGGACAGACCTCGGAATTCGGCGATATAAGAGCCAAGCTCAACAGCGGCAGAATAGACGATGCGGAAATGCTGCTCGACGGAATACCTTATCAGCGCAGAAATGCCGAATGGTACTATCTCAAGGGTACGATTCAGCACAGAAAAGGCTGGCTGGAGAGTGCGCTTGAAAACTTTCGGAAAGCCAAGGAGATGGAACCCGGCAATTCGGAGTATGAAGCCGCATTCAATCAGCTTGAGCGTGAGTCGAAGGGCGATTTCAGAAAGAACAGGCAGAATGAAGATAACGACGGTTGCTGCAGCCCGTGCAATATCTGTTCGTCGCTCATGTGCGCCGATTGCTGCTGCGAATGTATGGGCGGCGACCTTATAAGATGCTGTTGACGGTGATGATATGAAAAATACGGTAAAAACGGCTCTGGGCGGAATGTGCATCGGACTTTCGGCGGCGCTGATGATGCTCTCCTCAGTCATTCCTTTTTTGACATATGCGATTCCTGCCATGGCGGCGATACTCGTAATGTTTATGAGAATTGAATGTGACTGGAAATGGGGCCTTGGCGTCTATTTCGGCACTGCGATAGTCAGCGCACTTGTTGTCCCCGAGAAGGAAGCGGTGGCTATCTACATAGCACTGATAGGCTATTATCCGCTGTTAAAAATTCTCTTTGACAAGCTGCCGAAAATTGTCGGCTATATAGTAAAGGCAGTTTTTTTTGTCGGGGTAACGGTTGCGACATATTATATAATAATGCACGTTTTCGGCATATCGACCGAGCTTTTGGAGGATACGCAGGGATTTATGATTCCGTTGCTCGTCGTGCTTGGACTTGCGGCATTCATAATGTATGACATTGCAATTGAAAAGCTTGAAATAGCATATTACAGAAAATGGCAGAAGCAATTCAGAAAGTTATTTAAGAAGCACTGATTTTTCGGTGCTTTTTTTCATATGTACCGACTTGTCCGCATAGTATTTCTTCGGGAGGAATGAACAATGAGGAAATACCTGATACTTTGTTCGGTGCTGATGGCGGCGATGATAATTCTGCCGCTGACGGCAATGGAAAAGCCAAAAAAAACGGTAATTGTCAGCAATAAACCGTCCGTAAATACGGAAAGCGACATTATAAGCGTTATGAAAAGCGAGAGCGGTAAGGTCGAAAAAACCGATATAAAGGAATATACCGTCGGAGCACTGGCGGCGGAAATGAATCTCGAAAGTCACGATGAAGCACTCAAGGCGCAGGCGGTTGCGTGCTATACCTATGCGCTTTACTGCAAGGAAAAGGCAAACAAGGACGATTTGAACGGAGCGGATATATCCGACGATTCAAAAACGCATCAAGGCTATCTCAACAATGAGGCAAGAAAGAAAAAATGGGGAGACAAGTATGACAGCTACGAGAAAAAGGCGGAAAGGCTCGTTGATGAGGTGCTCGGGAAAAGGATGACTTATGACGGGAAGCCGATTCTTGCGGCATATCATGATATATGCAGCGGCAAAACCGAGAGCGCAAAAACCGTTTGGGGAGAGGATATCGCTTATCTTCAATCGGTCACAAGCGACGGCGACAGGCTTTCGCCCGACTATGAAACAACGATGGGCTATGACAAGGATAAATTCCTTTCCGCAATCAGGATAATCGACGGGGTCGAGCTGCCCGAGAACGCCGAAAAATGGATCGGCAAGACGGATAAAACCGACACGGGATTTGTGCGTTCCGTTGAAATAGGAGGTACAAAGGTTGACGGTAACGATATAAAAAAAGCACTCGGACTGCCGAGCAGAAATTTCACGATAAGCTGCAAGAACGGCAGGTTTACGGTCAAAATCATCGGCAACGGTCACATGGTCGGCATGAGTCAGTACGGAGCGGACTATATGGCTCGTCAGGGCTCGGATTGGCAGGAGATATTGGAGCATTACTATACAGGCATAAAAATCGAGTAAAAATAATAACATTTTCCATGAAAATAATTTGTAAAAACTCTTGCTTTTTTGAAAGAATATGTTACAATAAAGTCAAATCAACCAGCAAGGAGGTAACAACAATGGCTTTTAAGATTACAGACGACTGTATCGCTTGCGGTGCTTGCGAGGCTGAGTGCCCGGTAGGCGCTATTTCCGAAGGCGACGGCAAGTATGAGATCGACGCTGATGCTTGTGCATCCTGCGGCGCTTGTGCCGATGTTTGCCCGGTCGGAGCACCTGTAGAGGAATAATTAAAGCTTTGTGATGTTTAAGCGAAGCGGCTGAAATCATTCCACAATATGATTCGCTTCAAAAAACATAATAAAAGAGCAAAGACGCTGTGCATATCAAAAAGGTATGCACAGCGTTTTCTCATTTTTTATTTCTTATAAATCCTGTTCGTTACGAATGTTGTAATGCCCATTTCGTAATATTTCCGCATGGTTTCCTTATCGTCAACCGTCCAACAGGCGAGGGGTATTCCGGCGTCTCTGAGCTGCTTGATCTTCTTCTCATTATTGATCCTCTGATGTCCGTTGAAGCTGACGCCGATCGTCGGGTCGTCAAGACACTGTTTAAGAGTATCCTTGTCGAGCTTCGAGATGAGTGCATAGAGTTCTATCTTGCCACTGCGCTCTCTGACCTTGTTTAAGGCGTTTCGGTCAAACGAGATTACCGAGCAGGACTCGGTGAAGCCGTTTTTGTCGATGATTTGCAGCAGTGTGTCAAGTCCCTCGTCGGTATAGTCCTTTATTTCTATCATCGGTTTGACGTTGTTTGCAAGGCAAGCCTGAAGCATTTGGTCAAGGGTAGCGATTTTTAATCCGCTGTAGTTTTTGTGATTTGCGCCGTTATCAATGTCGGCGGTTATCAGATCATAGTACGTATAGGACGAAATTTTACCGCTCTTGTCTGTCATGCCCTTGATGTCGGCATCGTGAGAAACAACCCAAACGCTGTCGGCGGTTTGTCTTATGTCGATTTCAACTGTGTCGAAGCCGTATTCTGCGGCTTTTTTGATTGCTGCAATGGTGTTCTCGGGCGCCTGACAGGAAAAGCCTCTGTGAGCAATCAGGTTGATTTTATTCTGATCTGTTTTCTTGACATAGATGCTCGAGAGAGCAATGGGACTTTTGGCCGTGTATCTTTTGTGCAGAGCGACGGCATTTGAAACGATCGGTGCCGATATCATCGCAATTACAATCAAGACGGCTAAAGCGATGGGCCATTTTTTTCTTTTTATAATACGAAACGAACGCTTAAAAGCCTCTTTATTCATAAAAAATCCTCCGAAATAAAGTTTAACCGTAACTACAGTTTATCTTATTCGGAGAATTATGTCAATCATATATTTGCCGACGGCGGATATCCTTTTGACCGTCGGCTTTATATTTAAACGGATATCTTACGATTGCGGCATTTCTGCGGACAGGATGTCACCGCGGATCAATATCCGTTGACCTTATTTTTAACATCCTGTTACATTATATGCCTTTAAAGCGGCTCGGGTCTCAAAAAAATACGGTGAGCCGTCGCTTTTTGGCAGCTCACCGTGAGATTATTCTTTTTTATCGCCCGAGTCCTTGCTCTCTTTATACTCGTTATATTTTTCGGAAACGGTTTCAATCATGGATTCCGTCTTTTCCTTGACGGTTTCGGTGGTTTCTTTAAAGAAACGCTTGATTTTGTTCGAGCTTGTTTTCGGGAACTCGCTGTCACGTATCTTGACCTTTGTTATCTGCTTGTAGATAGGCAGCTCGACACACGCCTTTTTAATGCTCTTGAGAACCTCAGAGGGTGTTTTCTTTTCCTCAAGATATACCTCGGCGGTCAGGCTGCTCTCGTTGCCGTCTTTGTCCTTTTCACCGCTGACAACAACCTCATTGATATAGTCTATATCCTGAATATAGCCCTCGATTTCCTCCGGGCAGACATTTTTGCCGTTGTTGAGAACGATGATGTTCTTCTTTCTGCCTGAGATAACGAGCTGATCCTTTTCATTGATGTAACCGTAGTCACCCGTGTAGAACCAACCGTCCTTGAGCACCTCGGCCGTCAGCTCGGGCTGCTTGTAGTAGCCAATCATTACAATGTCGCCCTTGACGCATATTTCTCCGATTCCCTCGTCGTTTGGCTGGTCTATTCTCCATTCAATGCAGGGGAGCTTGATACCTACCGTCTTGAAATCATTGTACATATCATGGTTGGCGCATACAAGAGGGGAGCACTCTGTGATTCCGTAGCCGTTGATGAGGTCAAGTCCGATATCGTCAAAGAACTTTGCAACCTCAGGTCTTATCGGTGCGCCGCCGCATACGATTTTTTTCAGCTTACCGCCGAAGCCTTCAAGAATAAATCCGAAGAACTCACGGCGCTTGTCGATGCCCTGAGCACGAAGCTCGTTGCTCTTTTTGACAAGTTCGTTGAACTGCTCCTCCATGCCCTGCTTTTTGATGTTTTTGATTATGCGCTTGTACATCGACTCGGCAATTGCGGGCACAACGTAAACGTATGAAGGCTTATAAATAATAAGGTTTTTGAGGATTGCAGGCAGACTTTCGTTGATGCAGAGCGTTGAATGATGGTGGAAAGAAACAAGAATATCGCTGACCGCCTCGTAAGTGTGGTGATAGGGCAGCAGGGAAAGACCCGTGTCGTAGACCGTGGAGACCATGAGTCCGTAATAGACGCTCGAAACAAGGTTGTGCTCGGAAAGCATAACTCCCTTGGAAAAGCCTGTTGTGCCCGATGTGTAAACAAGAAGCTTCAGCTCATTCGGATCACTCTGCTCGGCAAGAAACGCCGAAGGGTCAAGCTCGGCGCCCTTTTCAAGTGCCTTTGAATAGGAAAGGAACATTCCGTCGTCATCTTCCTTGTCAAAGACGATAAAATGCTCGACACCCGGGAGCTTATCAAGATTATTTTTGAAAAACTCCTCAAATTTTCCGTCGCAGAAAACAATTGTGCACTCACTGTTGTTTATGACGTGAATAATATCCGCTTCCGGCAGCTCTTTGTCGAGCGGAACAAAAACGCCGTTGCCGCGAAGCGTCGTAATATATGCCGTTATCCAATCGTAGGAGTTCTTTCCGATACAGGCAACATGTCTTTTATCATCGGAGATTTCGTGGAGAAATGCGCCGAGTTTTTTTAAAGTTTCATAGAACTCCGAGAAGGTAATCTCATGGACGTCGTCATCAATCTTAAATTTATATGCTATTTTGTCGCCTGCGTCACGGACGGCAAGCCCAATCATCTCTTTTACGGATGAAAAAGGCTGAACCTCGTAAAGAGGATAGTTGATTTTTTTAGACATACTTAGTACCTCCCACTGAGAAGAATATACTTTTATTATCTTAATTATTGCCTAAATTATCGCATTTGAATATAAAAAAGTCAATAGACGAATTGCTGATTATTTGTAAACAAAAAATGACTTATATGTACCTTTTTAAGTTATTTATATTTTATTTTCGGCATACAATTTATCTGAGGTGATTGTATGGATGAGGCAGTAGCAAGACCGAAAGAAAAAACAGAGCAAACTGCGCCGGCGGAGAAGAAAGGCAGCCCCGTCAACACGGTGATGCTTGTTCAGCTTGTTGTGTGTATTCTTGCCGTTGCATCGATATTTCTTATCGGCAGGCTGAGTCCGCAGACGTTTGATTTTATCAGGAATGAGTATAACAGAATAATGTCCGTTGACATGGATGCAGAAGAAATTGCGTCCTCGGCAAAAAAGGTTATCAAGAAATCGGAGATGTCGGAAGGCGAACAGACGGCGGAGCGGGAGCAAACAAGCAAAAAACAGAGTGTAAATACCGTTAAAAGCGCTGCCGACGGCGAAGCTATGGCTGTTATGTCGCTTTTTAAAAGTGACGAAGAAATAACCGTTCCGGTTCACGGCGAAATAACCTCGGAGTACGGAAACAGAACAAATCCCGTTTCGGGCGAATATCTGATGCACTCGGGTATTGACATCGCAGCGGATCTGGGAACGGAAATAAGGGCGGCATACAGCGGTATCGTCAGCGAGGTCGGCAGCAACAGTGTCGGCGGCAATTACATAAGCGTTGTTCACCGTGACGGCAGTGAAACGCTCTATTGTCATTGCTCGGAAATAATTGCCGAAAAGGGCGACGTTATCCGTGCCGGTGAGGTTATCGCGCTTGTCGGCAGCACCGGCAGAAGCACGGGGCCGCATCTTCATTTTGAGATTATTGTTGACGGCAAAACAGAAAATCCGTTATTATATCTGCCGCACGAAAACGGTGAGGTATGAGGCTTCGCATACGGGGAGTGCCCGTTATAATTGATTATTATTTCATCGCCGTTCTGACGCTGATGCTTGTGGTTTTCAAAAATGAGAATATTTTGATGTGTTTTGTTTTTTGTATTCTCCACGAGCTCGGACATCTGACGGCGATGACTTTTTTCGGTGAAAGGGCAAAAAGTGTTACTCTCGGCTATTTCGGAATGAGAATTGACTGCGGAGCAAGAATCCTGCCGAAAATCCCCGAAATTGTCATTGCGGCGGCAGGTCCTACGGTCAATTTGATTTTAATGCTCTTTTGCCGTCTTTTTAAGCTTGATGAAGCGGCGCAGATAAATTTAAGTCTTGCGGTTTTCAATCTTCTGCCCGTCACTATGCTTGACGGCGGAAAAATTCTCTCATCATTTGTCACAGAGCGGACAATACGTATTATCGGTATAACAATTGGTATTATTCTCTCGTTTCTCGGTGCGGCGGTGGCAATATACACAAGACGCAATTTTCTTATTCTTGTCGTTTCGCTTTATGTTTTAATCGGTGCAATCAAATAAAAGCTTTGCTTATTTTGCCTATAAATTTCCATAGAATAAAACCCATGGCACGAAAGAAAATAATGTCAGGGTGATTTTATGGAATTTTTAACGGCATTTTTAATAGGCGGACTTATTTGTGTGATCGGTCAGGCTCTTATTGACGCAACGAATATAACCCCGGCGAGAATCCTTGTGACTTTTGTTGTGCTGGGTGTTGCGCTTGAGGCCTTGGGGCTTTATCAGCCGCTTGTCAATTTTGCAGGCTGCGGTGCAACAGTACCTCTGACGGGTTTCGGCTACACGCTTGCCAAGGGAACGGAAAAGGCGATAGGCGAGCAAGGCTGGCTCGGAATACTGACGGGACCTTTAGGCGCGGGTGCGGCGGGAATCGCAACGGCGCTTATATCCGGACTTGTCGTTTCGGCTGTGACAAAGCCACGAAGCAAATGAAAAAGGAGTAAGCGGTTAAGCTTACTCCCGTTTTTATAAAATTTGTTTATTTAGCCTCTACTTCAACAGGCTCCTCTGCATCACAGCATGAGCATGAAACGTAATCGCTCTCGTCGTCATCGGCAACCTCGTTCTTGCAGGGAAGAACCTTTGTTACAAGATAATAAACGCCTGCAACAGCGCCGGCGATAGCAACAAGAATGCCGACTACCTTAAAAATCTTCTTTATAACATCGCACATAATTAAAACCTCCAAATGTTTTATTTTCCTAATTATAGTATAAGAACAATACAAAGTCAAGCCTTTTTGAAATAAATTCATGGTTTATACACAAATGAATTTATATGTAAAAAACAAAAGGACGGAAAAATCCGTCCGTCATGTTTATTCAGATTAGTCTGCGAGAAGCTTTGAAAGAGCCGACTTCTTTCTGGCAGCGTTGTTCTTGTGAATAAGGTTCTTTGCGCAAGCCTGATCTACTTTTTTGATAGCGGCTCTGACAACTGCTTCCTTATCTGCTGCGTTTGTTTCAGCAGCAACGTGTGCCTTTTTGATAGCGGTTTTCATTGCAGAATTTCTTGACTTGTTGCGTGCAGCCTTGGTCTGGTTAACAAGCACTCTCTTCTTAGCTGATTTAATGTTTGCCATTGTTGCACCTCCTTTAATAAATGCATTACACAGTTAGTTATGATATCATTAAACATTGAAAAATGCAAGTGTTTTTTGATATTTTATTTAAAAAAACGGATAATTTTTCAAATATACCGATTGGAGCGATAAAAGATGGAACCAAGAACCGATCTTGCACTCGAAAAACGGGAGATACTCGGCAATAAAGAGCCCGAGGGAGTGGAAAGCTGCGAATTTACCGAGGGTGAAGTAAATTTCACCAAAATAAGAATTCTCAACGAAAAGGGAAGTGAAGCTCTCGGAAAGCCAGTCGGCACCTATATTACCGCCGAGATTCCTCAGTTGACCAAAAATCCGATAAACGGTGAGGAGACGATTGAAGCAATTGCAAAACAGCTCAGGTCACTTCTTCCCGATGACGGAGCGGTGCTTGTGGCAGGCTTGGGAAACACCGATATTACGCCCGACGCCGTAGGACCGAAAAGCGTTTCGATGGTGCTTGCCACACGTCATATTGATAAATCGCTGTCCGAGGAGATAGGTCTCGGCGAGCTCAGAAGCGTTGCCGGCTTTGTGCCCGGTGTGCTTGGCAGAACGGGACTTGAGGCGGCGGAATCGGTAAAAGGCATCGTAAATTCCGTTTCTCCGTCAGCCGTGATAGTTGTTGATGCCCTTGCCGCAAGGAGGCTTTCGAGACTCGGAACTACAGTTCAGCTCTCCGACACGGGAATAATTCCGGGCTCAGGAGTCGGCAATGCAAGGAAAGAAATAACCGAACGCTCCGTCGGGATTCCCGTCATTTCGGTAGGCATTCCGACTGTTGTTGATGTCGGAACGCTTGTAAATGACCTGACCGGCTCAAAAAGCGATATTTCGCAGGCTAACCGAAACATGATAATCACGCCGAGGGAAATTGATATTGTGATCGAACGCGCATCGGAGCTGATCGGAATGGCAATAAATAAAGCGCTTCAGCCTGATATATCCGTTGATGAAATGATGATGATTGTCGGAAACTGAAATTATCTTATTTGTGAAATATAACCGGTTTTAATTGCGTATTTTTTGACAGTCTCGATATCGGTATCGGAAACGCTGCCGTCAAAATCAACATCCGCTGCGAAAGTTACACAGTTGTCATATTCGCCCATGCCGTTAGTCATGCAGCCCATTATTACGGCGTCCATGCCATCGGCTTTACAGTCCCCGTTAACGTCGCCGAATATAATAATCGTAAACGTCTTGTAAAGCTCCCCTTTCAGCGTATATATTTTGAGCTGTGAGCCTGTTCCGTTGCCGTTGGCGGTTTGGACTAACTCAGCAGTGCCTGTGCCGTCCTTGACGGTGACATAGCTTGCAATGTCTGCAAAGCCTTCGTCAAGTCCGTAGATATATTCTTTTGCCGAATCGTGAATCACCGTCGTGTTGAGATTGAATTCTATTTCGGGCTTGGTTGCTCCGAAGTCAAGAAACTTTACAGCGTCGAGCATTTTGTATGTATAGGTGGTGTCGGTTGAAACCGTCGGATTTGAAGTCGCGGCCGGTCCCGAAAATTCTCTTAGAGAGTTAAAAATCTTGTCAACGGTTTGTTCGGGATAAACCGAAGCGTACAACGCAATGCACGCAGCAACAAGGGGCGTGGCCTGAGAAGTACCGTTCATAACTGAAAACCGTCCGGCTTCAATTCCGCATCCCACTATTGCCTCGCCCGGAGCAACAATATCATAATACTGACCGTTGTTTTGGTCATAGTTTGAGAACGTGGTAAGCTCGGATGTGCTTGTCTTGCTGCTTGCCATTACGCCGATAACGTTGCTTGCCGCGGCAGGGTAGGCGAGCAACGACGATGTTCCCGTGCCGTTGTTTCCCGCCGCCGCAACAATGCATATGCTGTCCGCATAAGCGTCGTCAACGGCGTTCTTGATTGCCGTCGGGTAGGCGTTATTGATTCCGAGCGACATACTGATAACATCGGCACCGTTAACGCGCGCATAAACTATTGCATTTGCAACGGCGGAGCTTGTTATTCTGGTTTTGACGTCGGAAGCGGTGTAATTGTCTTCCGCCACCTTGATAAGCATGAGCTCGGCGCCGAAAGCCGCTCCGACAAAATTGCTTCCGTTTGAAGCCATTCCTATAATTCCGGCAACATTTGATCCGTGTGCACTGTCGTTGAGGGCAGAACCGTCGGGACGCAGAGCAGGGCTGATGTCGTAATTGTCACTTGCCGTATTTCTGCCGTGATTGCCGTTTCCGTCGTCCCAAAGATTGGTCGGGAAGTCGGCCGCATCAATGTAGAAGCCGTTATCAATGACCGCGACTGTCACGCCCTCACCGCAGGTTTGGTATTTTTCCCACGCCGCAGGAATGTTCATGACGGTATCGAGGTACCATTTTTCATAATTTGTATAATTAGCTAAACCGTTTGTTATTTCCAAAGGTGCTGTATAGCCGTAGGTTTCAAGCAGATAATTCGGCTCAGCATATCTGACGCCGCTGATCTTTTCAATCTCACGGCAGGTTTTTTCAACGTCACCGCTGATTTTTGCAACATATGTTGTCGATTCCGAGAAAACCGAGCTTGTATGAATTGCGTCATCATAATTATCCAGTGCTTTCAGCTCCGTTACTCCGAGAGCCTTGAGCATTGAACGGAAAGCCGCAGGCGCACGCCGCACACCGCCCGAGGATATCGGCGGGGCGTACTCGAATACGACCTCGTCCTCAACATAATCGGCTGTTATGATTTCCTTTGCCGAAACGGAGAACGGCAAACATGTGAAAACCGTAACGGCAGTCAGCAATACGCAAATAATTCTCTTGATTTTCATAATATCACTTCCTTCGGTAAAAATAGTATGGGGTGATTATATTGAAAAAAATAATATCAATAATTATATCGGGAATAATGCTTCTGCTTATGTGCTCGTGCGGAGCCGATATGCCCGACGACATGACAAACAAAGTTACAACGGCGGAAAATGTCGCCGGAAAAACAGGGCAGAAAGCGGCGGCAACCTATACGGGTTATCCTGCGCTTGAGCCGGTGACGCTCACCTGTGCGGATCCCGAGAATTCAAGAGGGCTTTCGACTGCGAAAATATCACATTCATACGGTGTCGCCAAGGACGGAAAGCCTCATCAAATCTCCGTTGACTCGGAAAAATTTTTTGAGAGTAAAAATTTCAAGGCCGTGACTTATGACACCAGGTCGCAGAGCAAGGTACTCTATCTGACCTTTGACTGCGGCTACGATAACGGCTACACGGAGAAAATTCTCGATACTCTTAAGGAGAAGAAGGTAAAGGCCGCGTTCTTTTGCACCGCCGATGAGCTGAAATCCGCTCCCGAGGTCATTGCAAGAATGATAAAGGAAGGCCATATCGTCGGAAATCATTCGACAACACATCCGAGCTTTGATGAAATCAGCCGCAGTGAGATGGCAAAGGAAATTCAGGACTGCGATAATTATCTGCGCTCGAATTTCGGGTACACATCGCCGTATTTCCGATTTCCTAAAGGGGAATACTCGGAATGTGCGCTCGAGCTTGTAGGCTCTCTCGGATATACGAGTGTATTCTGGTCGCTCTCCTATGCCGACTGGGACACAAAAGCGCAAAAGGGCGCAGATTATGCTTTTGAAAAAGTAACGGCACGTCTGCACCCCGGTGCGATAATCCTTTTGCACGCCGTTTCGTCTGACAATGCGGGAGCAATGGCACGGATTATAGACTATGCAAGGGAACAGGGCTATGAATTCAAAAGTCTTGACGATTTGAAATTATAATTATACAAAATAATTATATCATAAGTCGAATTCCGTTACAACAATTTTTTTAAAATCTTAACATCTTGCAATTGAAGCTGTGAAATGCTATAATTATTCCATTAAACAAATCGGAGGAATAGATTATGGCTTCACAGCTTTCCATGCCCACGAAGGGCGACATGATTGCAATTATGAAAACAAACAGGGGTACAATCAAGTTCAGACTTTTCCCGAATGAGTGCCCGAAAACGGTCGAAAACTTCACGACACATGCCAAGAACGGCTACTATGAGGGAATTATTTTTCACCGTGTTATCAACAACTTTATGATTCAGGGCGGCGACCCGACAGGAACGGGACGAGGCGGCGAGAGTATCTGGGGCGGCTCGTTCGAGGATGAATTTGATCTCGGATTGCACAACCTCAGAGGTGCACTCTCAATGGCGAACGCAGGCCCGGGCACAAACGGCAGCCAGTTCTTTATCGTTCAGGCAGGCACGGTTGACGGCAACCTCATGGGTCAGATGGAAATGATCGGCGAAAAGATGTTCCCGGCTCAGTGTATCGAGGACTACAAAAAGGTCGGCGGAACTCCGTGGCTTGATTTTAAGCACACTGTTTTCGGTCAGGCTTATGACGGAATGGACGTTGTTGATGAAATTGCCAAGACAAGGGTTGACTTAATGGACAAACCGTTTGATGACGTTGTTATCGAGAAAATCGAGATCGGCGAGTACGAGGGCTGAGGAAGCTTTTCACGGGCAAAACAGCAGGAATCTTTTCTCGGCGCCTCTGTAGGGGAGGCAAGCCCACATCGACCCAAGGTCAGATGAAACCGTAATGGACGCCCATTTAGGGGAGCTGTCAGCGAAGCCGACTGAGGGGTTTTATGAATATAGTCTGATGAAATTTAAATAACCCCTCCGACTTCCGAAAAGGAGGAGAAAAAATGAAATATATTAAATGGCTGATAGCGTCGGTTGTTGTTGTCGCTTTGCTGATATTTACCGCAGTGTTTGTTATCAATGCTTATAATACGGGCAGGATAGGCAACAAGGACGAAAAGGTTGCCAACGAATTTATCGAGGAAATACAGGGAGTTTGGAAGAATACCTCAACTGGTACCGTCGCTTCAAAGGTCAGCACCGTCCGCTTCGGCGAGGACGGAAGACTGACGGTTATTGTTCTCGGTCAGACGGTAGGCGGAACATATTCCGACGAATATGACCTTGATTCAAAAAAGCATATATTGACGGTCAAAGGTAATATTTACGGCGGACTTTCAATTGAACGCTCATTTGAAGCGTCGCTGAACGAGGATAAGGATACACTTACATTCAAGGACACAAAGGGCTCGTTCGATTTTACACTTGTAAAAACCGATGAAACCGAATTGACAACGGAAAAAACGACGCAGAAGCAAGAAACGACTGTCCGGAAAACGGATAAACCGACCGCACCGACGGGCGATACGGCGAAATATGCCGAAGCTCTGCTCGGCAAATGGGTATCAAGGCTCAACACGGCATCGGGATACGAATTTGTTGACTATTCGACGGTCAGAATTTCGCTTGCAGGTATCTCAACCGACGGAACGTACACGCTTTCTCTCAACGAAAACGGTCGGTGCGAGGTAAAAATAAATTATGTGAGTCTGGCGGGAATGACCGTATCCAACACATACATTGCCGAAATCGGAGAAACGGAGCTTACTCTTATTCAAAAGAATGCCGAATCCGTGTCGGTTACCTATGTTAAAGCACAGTAAACCGGTGTGTTAACAAAAAATTTATAAATATCTTCATTTTTCTACTTGTTATATTCCCCGTTTTGGTATATAATAAAATGAAACTAAGCGGAGGTGTTTGCAATGACGGATAAAACGATTCAGTTTTCCATAAAGGAAGACCATGAGAAGGAAATGAAATCGATATTAAAAGCCGTTTATAATGCGCTGAGTGAGAAGGGCTACAATCCCACCAGTCAGATCGTAGGCTATCTTCTTTCCGAGGATCCGACATATATCACCACTCACAATAACGCAAGAAGTCTTATCCGAAGGATAGACCGTGATGAGTTGCTCCAGTCCTTGGTTAAAAATTATCTCAAAGATTAAGAAAGGCTGATATAAATGGCAGTTAAGAAAAAGGGAGATCAGTTTCTCACCTATAGAGGCAAGCCTCTTGTTCGAAGCGGAAACATGATCTATTACGGAAACATGAATGACCCGTACGTTATTATGATTCAGATTATGAGCAAAAAGACGCAGGGGGATATTGAGGTTCCGGACAGGGTCCTCATTCAGCTCCTCAACACAGATCCCGATTGCCGTCCAAAGGAGCGCATAGTTAAGAAAAGCGAAAAGCACGGACTTTACAATGCGATGGATATCGGAACGATCTGGCTTGAAAGAGCGCTCAAATAAACATAGCAGGATTAACGGACTGTACCCCACTCGGCACGGTCCGTTTTTGCGTAAACATATGGTATCTTGTGACGGATATTATGAAAAAAATATTGAAAAAAACTAGGCTGTCTTGTATAATAGTATTACTAAAGATAGGAATGATAAAAAATGAAAAAACCGACAATCAAAATCCAAAAAGAAAAATTGATTGGATTTGCAAATGACATAGGCAAAGCAACTAAGGATGCCATGACTGTCGTTTCCGAGAATGTGAAAGATGGAAGCGAACAGATAAGTAAACAAATAGATAAGGCTATTTTTGATAAAGATAAGAAAAAACTTTGCCCCTTTTTTAAGGAGAACTTGTTGGCTGACGTTTTTGTTATCCCTCCGATGATTCGCCTTGTTAATTATGATAAGAGAAAAGAAAATCGTGCCTGCGAAGGCTCAATAGGCTTTATTGTAAATACAAAGGATTTAAAGGTTTTAAATATATATACAGAATATTCTGATTTATTGGGTTTGATTTTTTATCCGCATACTCAGGAGTCCGTTTATTATGTTGATCCATGCCACCCTAAACTGTATATAAATCTTGATGAGTATTTTTCATATTTAAAAAAGGTTAGGGTAGATGAATTAAAGCAGATTGCACAGTCATTAGGAGCGAAGCACGTTAAAATCAGTCTCAAGGAGCAAAAGAAAGATATTTCGTCGCAAAACAAGAATGGCAAAGTACAGCTTTTTAACAAAATTGGGGGCAACGCTTCTTGTGATAAAACGAACGAAGTTTATAACAACATAAATGTTGAAGCTGAAGTTAACTTTAGCGGAAATGATAATCCGGTTAGACCGGATATTGTATATTTCAAAAATGAAAGTGATATCCAAGCACTTATAGAAATGCGAGTAAATCCAACAAATCAGAACAAAATAAATTCAATGACATATGTCTTTAACTACATAAACTCATCTGGAATTCAGGTTAGAGAGGCAGCAAAAATTGATGCTGCATTGTCATCAATTAAGGCAAACGGATCTAGCTCTGTTTCAAGTAAGGCTCTAACCGAAAGCAGAACGATATTGGAATATAGTATAGAATTCTAAAAAACACATAAAAGCAAGAGAAAACAAAAAATGGCTTTCTCTTGCTTTAAATTATACAGATAAAATTAAATGTTATAATGTTAACAAAAGTTGATTTTTATTTAGTGGACTTTATTGAAAAGATATGTTATAATTTCAAATTAGGTGAGCGAATTATCTGTAACGGAATTTATGGGAGGTGCAGCAGGTGCAAAAGATTGATGCCACCGTAAAAAAAGAAACGCTTTTCATTGCCGCTTTCACTTTGATATTCAGTGCGGTCATGGAGCTTGTTTTCCTTCTTCTCGATTATTGGAGCTATAAGGTTGTGCTTGGCAATTTGCTTGGCTTTACCGCGGCTGTGCTAAACTTTTTCCTGATGGGCTATACGGTTCAGGAGGCTGTACTCCTTGAAGAGAAGGACGCAAAGAAAAAGGTGAAGCTGTCGCAGTCCCTGCGAACACTCATGCTTGTGGCTTTTGCAGCCGTAGGTTGCGTTTTCAAGTGCTTTAACCCCATTGCGGTTCTTTTACCCTTGCTTTTCCCGAGAATCGCTATCCTTTTCAGACCGTTATTCAAAAATAACGATTGATATAAAATTCATACACGGAGGTGTTGCCGAATGAATAAAAGAAGCATAGGCTTCAGGCTTGTTGATGCCTTGCTGATACTTATGATGATTCTGCCGCTTGTCGGCGCAATGGCGTTGCAGGTTTTGACCAAGCCCGCTTCGGACGGTGTTGCAATTGCCGGCGCAAGAATTTTCTTTACAATTCATATGCCGATACAGGATCTCCCGATAACGGAAAGTCAGGTCAACACATGGCTTATTATGATTTCTCTTTTATTCCTCTGTCTCTTCTTCACGCACGGTTTGACCGAAGAATGCAGCTCGAAACGGCAGGCAATAGCTGAATGGATAGTAGAAAAGACCGATGACCTTGTAAAGGACAACATGGGCGAATATTTCAAGGAGTTTTCTCCGTTCGTCTGCGGAATTATGGCGCTTTCGGCTTTTTCAAGCCTTTCGTCAATGCTCGGAATTTTTCCGCCGACCTCGGACATCAACGTTGTTGCCGGTTGGGCAGTTATCGTTTTTGTGCTTATTACGCACTACAAGCTCAAGGGAGGTTTTCTCAATTATCTCAAGAGCTTCACAGAGCCTGTTCCCGTGCTGACGCCGTTTAACGTTATCAGCGAATTTGCAACACCTGTTTCAATGTCGTTCCGTCATTACGGCAACGTGCTTTCGGGTTCGGTCATTTCTGCTCTCGTTGCGGCAGGCTTGCAGGCTGTGTCGCACGCTTTGTTGAGCTGGATTCCCGGTAAAATCGGCGAATTTCCGCTGTTCCAGATCGGACTTCCAGCTATTTTGTCGCTGTATTTCGACATTTTCAGCGGATGTATGCAGGCTTTCATTTTCGCAATGCTCACTATGATCTATGTTTCGGGTGCATTCCCGATTGAGGAGTGGCAGAAGCGAAAGGAAAAAAGACAACAGAAAAAAGCGGCAAGGAAAAAAGTCGCATAAATAAACGGAGGTTATTATTATGACAGCAATCGCAATCGGAATTATTCTCGGATGCTGCGCTCTCGGCGCAGGTATGGCAATGATCGCAGGTATCGGCCCCGGTATCGGTGAAGGTAACGCAGTTGCAAAGGCTTGTGAAGCTATCGGCCGTCAGCCCGAATGCAAGAGTAACGTTACAACGACCATGATCATGGGTTGTGCCATTGCCGAGACAACGGGTCTTTACGCCGTTGTTATCGCAATTCTTCTCATCTTCGTTGCTCCGGGCAGACTTGTTGATATTCTTATGAACTTAATCTGATTTTGTCGGGAGTGAATTTGTAATGCAAAATCTTGATGTCATATCGGTCAATATATGGCAGATACTGATCTCGCTTTGCAATCTTCTGATAATTTTCCTTTTGTTCAAGAAGTTTCTTTATGCCCGTGTGCGTAAGTTCGTTGACAAGCGCAAGGCTAATGTTGACGCACAGTACGAAAGAGCGCAGGAGGCTGAAAATGCCGCCCTTGCCGATAAGAAAACATACGAGGACAAGCTTCAAACGGTCAAGGCGGAAACTGACGAGATGATCAAGGACGCCACCGTAAGAGCAGACAGAAGAAGCGAAAAAATCATCACGGACGCTAAGGAAAAGGCCGACGGTATGCTCCGTCAGGCTCAGAGTGAGATTGAGCTGGAAAAGAAAAAAGCTTCGGACGATATCAAGCATCAGATCGCCGACGTTTCAACGCTCGTTGCCGAGAAAATGCTCGAGCGTGAGATTGATTCGGATGATCAGCGGAAATTTATCGACTCTTTCATAGAGGGGATAGGTGACGGCGATGGCTCAGATAAGTAACGAATATGCCGAGGCGCTTTTTGCGCTGGCATTGGAGACGGGGAGCGTCAAGGAATATTCCGAGGCTCTCGATATTGTTCTGAACTTAATGAAAGAAAACCCCGAATACATTGATTTTCTTTCCTCTCCGGATATTCCGAAGCAGGAGCGCGTCGGTGCGATAGAAAGTGCATTCGGCGGAAAAATTCCCGAAACGGTGGTCTCTTTCCTGTGCCTTCTTTGCGACAGGGGCAGGATTCACACGCTGAAGGATTGTATATCGGATTATAAAAAGCTGAGCGACGCCGCTGACGGAGTTTCGACGGCGGAGGTTATCAGCGCAGTTGAATTGACAGAGGATGAAAAAACTGCCCTCAAATCAAAGCTTGAAGATCTTTGCGGTCACAGAATCGAGCTTGATTGCAGTGTCGATAAATCACTTATCGGAGGCGTGAAGGTCACGGTTGACGGCAAGGTTATCGACGGCAGTGTTAAACAGAAGTTGCATGAATTGAAGGGAGCGATGTATAGGTGAACGCCAGACCTGAGGAAATCAGCAACATTATAAAAGAGCAAATCAAAAATTATAAATCAAAAATCGAAATGGCGGAGACGGGCACGGTTATCCTTGTCGGCGACGGAATTGCGAAGGTATACGGCTTGCGTAACTGCATGGCAAGTGAGCTTCTTGAGTTTGAGGACGGAAGCTTCGGCCTTGCTCAGAACCTCGAGGAGGAGACCGTTTCGGTTGCAATTATGTCCGAGACTGACAAGATAAAGGAAGGCTCAAAAGTCAGCAGAACTGGACGGGTTCTTTCCGTTCCGGTCGGCGAGGAGCTTCTCGGCAGAGTCGTTAATGCACTCGGCGAGCCGATCGACGGCAAGGGACCGGTTAATTGCAAGGCAACTCATCCGATCGAGTCCGAAGCCCCCGGAATTATTCAGCGCAAGAGCGTTTGTGTTCCTCTTCAGACGGGTATCAAGGCAATTGACAGCATGATTCCAATCGGCAGAGGTCAGCGTGAGCTTATCATCGGCGACCGTCAGACGGGTAAATCCGAAATCGCCGTTGACACGATAATCAACCAAAAGGGCAAGGACGTTATCTGTATCTATGTTGCTATCGGTCAGAAGAACACTTCCGTTGTTCAGCTCGCTCAGAATCTTCAAAGAGCGGGAGCAATGGAATATACGATTATAGTTTCCGCCTCGGCTTCCGAGAGTGCGCCCGTGCAGTACATTGCGCCGTATTCGGGCTGCGCTATGGCTGAGTATTTCAGAGAAAAGGGCAGAGATGTCCTCATTGTATATGACGATTTGAGCAAGCATGCGGTAGCTTACCGTGCACTTTCCCTGCTCATTCGACGTCCGCCGGGACGTGAGGCCTATCCGGGAGACGTTTTCTATCTCCATTCAAGGCTTCTTGAACGTTCGGCGTGCGTTGCCGATGAATACGGCGGAGGCTCGATCACCGCATTGCCGCTTATAGAAACGCAGGCAGGCGACGTTTCCGCTTATATTCCGACCAACGTTATTTCAATTACGGACGGTCAGATATTCCTTGAAACCGAGCTTTTCCATTCGGGTATTATGCCGGCTATCAACCCCGGTATTTCGGTCAGCCGAGTCGGCGGTTCGGCTCAGCTCAAGGGCATGAAAAAGGTTTCGGGTGAATTGAAGCTTCTCTATTCTCAGTATCTTGAGCTTAAATCGTTTGCTCAGTTCGGCAGTGACCTTGATGCGGATACAAAGAAAAGACTTGCCCTCGGCGAAAGAATTGTTGAGGTTCTCAAGCAGGACAGAAATCATCCGCTCAGAGCAGGCTGTCAGATAGTTATTATTTATGCCGTTATTCACGGCTTCCTTGACAGCGTTGAGGTCAGTAAGGTCAAGACTTACGAGGAGGAGCTTTATTCAAAGCTTGAGGCGGAGAGGCAGGAGCTTCTCAACCGCCTTGAAGCAGGCTCCTTTGAGCAGTGTGACATAGACGAAATCGAAACTGTGCTCAAGGAAATGCAGAGGTGATATGAATGGGAGCTGATATAAAATCTCTCAGAATTCGTATCAAAAGCGTTGATTCCACACTGCATTTAACCAAGGCGATGGGACTTGTCGCTTCCTCAAAAATAAGAGGAGCGACGGCGGCAATGATCAAAAGCCGAGACTATTCCTCGGCTCTCGGAGTAATAGTCAGTCAGCTTTCCGCTTGCGCAGAGTGCAAAAAAAGTCCGTTCATCGCAGGCAATGCAAGCGATAAGGTGAAGCTTATCGTAATTGCGGGCGACAGGGGACTTGCAGGCGGCTATAACGCCAATGTGTTCCGCGAAGCGGCAAAGTATCCGGATGCCGAGTTTATCCCTATAGGAAAGCGAGCTTGCGAAAGGTATAGCGCTGAGGTCATTTCCTCGGAAAAATATCCGTCGGCTGATGCTTATAACCTTGCAAAAAAGCTCTGCACCGAGTTCAAAAACGGCGAATTCGGAAAGCTTGGTATAATAAGCACACATTATGTTTCGATGATGACGCAGGAGGCGACCGTTCAATGGGTGCTTCCGCTTGAAAAGGAAGAATCTCAGTCCGGTGTCGGCACGGTTTTTGAACCGAACGAGGAATACATTCTTGATACGGCTGTTCCCGAGTATGTTACGGGAATTATCTTCGGCGCCGTGCGCGAGAGCTACACCTGCGAGGTTGTGGCGAGAAGAACGGCGATGGATTCCGCAGGCAAGAACGCACAGCAGATGATTGACGATCTCAGATTGCAGTATAACCGCGCAAGGCAGGGTGCTATCACTCAGGAGATTACGGAGATCATCGCAGGCAGCGGAGCATAATCCTTTTAAGGAGTGATATTTTTGGAAAATTCAAATATAGGAAGCGTAGCTCAGGTTATGGGTCCTGTTGTTGACGTGCGCTTTGATGAGGGCAATTTGCCCGAGATAAACAATGCGCTGACAGTTCCTATCGGCGAAAAAACGCTGACGGTTGAGGTTGCCCAGCATATAGGAGACAATACCGTTCGCTGTATTGCTATGGCGTCAACAGACGGCTTAACAAGAGGTGCGCCCGTTACCGATACAGGTCATGCAATAAGTGTGCCTGTCGGCAAAGAGACGCTCGGACGAATTTTTAACGTTCTCGGTGAGGCAGTCGACAACGAACCTACCCCGAAAACTGAGGAGAGGTGGAACATTCACCGTCCCGCTCCGAGCTTTGATGAGCTTTCAACCTCGACCGAGATTCTCGAGACCGGAATCAAGGTTATAGACCTCATCTGTCCATATGCCAAGGGCGGTAAAATCGGTCTTTTCGGCGGCGCAGGCGTCGGAAAGACGGTTCTCATCATGGAGCTTATCAATAATATTGCAAAGCAGCACGGCGGTATTTCCGTTTTTACGGGCGTCGGTGAGAGAACCCGTGAGGGTAACGACCTTTACAATGAAATGAAGGAGTCGGGCGTTCTCAATAAGACTGCACTTGTTTACGGCCAGATGAACGAGCCGCCGGGAGCGAGAATGAGAGTTGGTCTTTCGGGCCTTACCATGGCGGAATATTTCCGTGACGAGGAGAAGCAGGACGTTCTTCTTTTCATTGACAATATATTCAGATTTACACAGGCAGGCAGCGAGGTTTCCGCTCTGCTCGGACGTATGCCCTCCGCCGTCGGATATCAGCCGACCTTGGCAACGGAAATGGGCGCATTGCAGGAGCGTATTACCTCAACGAAGAAGGGCTCGATTACATCGGTTCAGGCAGTTTATGTTCCGGCCGACGACCTGACAGACCCTGCTCCGGCAACGACCTTTGCTCATCTTGACGCGACAACGGTTCTTTCAAGAAGTATTTCTTCGCAGGGTATCTATCCTGCAGTTGATCCGCTTGAATCAACAAGCCGAATCCTCAATCCCGAGACTCTCGGCGAGGAGCATTACGCAGTTGTGAGGGAGGTTCAGCGTGTTCTTCAGCGCTATAACGAGCTTATGGATATCATAGCCATTATGGGTATGGACGAGCTTTCGGATGATGATAAGCTGCTTGTAAGCCGCGCGAGAAAGGTTCAGAGATTCCTTTCTCAGCCGTTCCATGTTTCAGAGAAGTTTACAGGCTTCCCGGGAATTTATGTTCCGCGCTCGGAGACAATCAGGGGCTTCAAGGAAATCCTTGAAGGCAAGCACGACGATCTTCCCGAATCGGCATTCCTCTTTGTCGGAACGATTGACGATGCTGTTGAAAAGGCAAAGAGGTTATCGCAATGAATACCTTCAAACTGACGATAGCTTCGCCGGACGGAAACAAGTTTTCCGACGAGGCACAGATGCTGACCGTGAGAGGAATTGAAGGCGACTTGGCGATAATGGCAGGTCATATTCCGTTTATCACCGCATTGCAGCCATGCGACTGTAAGGTAGTCCTTCCCGACGGAACGGAAAAAATCGGAGCAGTCGACGGCGGCTTGCTCACCGTCTCGGAAAAAGGCGCAACCCTCCTTTCCGGCAGCTTCCAATGGAAATAATAGAAATATAACTACCGGACTGTGACGGCTTTTGAGTCACAGCCCGGTTTTTCCGTGTATGAATATAAAAAATCATCCTCCCAATGAACAGGGAGGATGATGAATTTTTATTAAAGCAGGTTGATGCCGCTGTTTTTGCAGTCTGCAATCATTTTTTCGGGCCAGAGGGATACCTGAACCTCACCGATGTGAGCTTTTTCAAGTATGAGCATGCTCAGCCTTGACTGACCGATGCCGCCGCCGATTGTCAGCGGAAGCGTGCCGTCGGCAATGCCCTTGTGGTAGTCATACTTCATTCTGTCCTCGGCGTCCGCCGCCTTGAGCTGATAAGCGAGACTCTCGGAATCAACACGAATACCCATTGAGGAAACCTCAAATGCGTGCCGGAGCGTTTCGTTCCAGAAAAGCAGGTCGCCGTTGAGCTTCCAGTCGTCGTAGTCGGGCGCTCTGCCGTCGTGCTTGATGCCGCTTTTGAGCAGGTCACCTATCTGCATTATGAAAACGACGCCATTTTCCTTTGTGATGATGTCCTCGCGTTCCTTCGGAGTCTTGTCGGGGTACATATCCTCAAGCTCCTGAGTTGTGATGAAGAAAACATCCGTTGCAAGCTCCTTCTTGAGCTGCGGGAAAGCCTTGTGAGCGATCTTCTGAGTGTTGTCGATTGCGCCGACGATTTTCTTTACGATATCTTTGAGAAATTCAACGTTTCTTTCTTCCTTTGAGATAACACGTTCCCAGTCCCACTGGTCAACGAAAATCGAATGAACATTGTCGCAGTCGTCGTCGCGGCGGATTGCGTTCATGTTGGTGTAAAGACCCTCGTCAACGCCGTAGCCGTATGCCTTGAGAGCGGTTCTCTTCCACTTCGCAAGCGACTGGACGATTTCCGCAGTGCCTTCGATTTCTTTAATATCGAATTCGACCTTTCTCTCAACACCGTTGAGGTCGTCGTTGATACCGCTGCCTTTCTTAACAATGAACGGTGCACTGACACGCTCTAAGTTGAGTGCAGCGGCAAGCTCATTTGCAAAGGTGTCCTTAACAAGCTTAATTGCCTTCTGAGTTTCTCTGAGTGTGAGGGCGGAGGTGTATCCGTCCACTATCTGTAAGCCTCTCATAATATCTTCCTTCCTGATTTATCTGATGTTTCCTACTGTTCTGGGGTAGAGCTGAACGTCACGGATATTTGCCATGCCGGTCATGTACATAACGATTCTGTCAAATCCGAGGCCGAAGCCGCCGTGAGGAACCGAGCCGAATTTTCTAAGGTCAAGGTAATCCTTGTACTCGTCCTGAGTCATGCCTCTCTCCTCCATTGCGGCAAGAAGCTTGTCGAGGTTTTCCTCACGCTGACTGCCGCCGATGATCTCGCCGACACCGGGAACAAGAAGGTCTGTTGCTGCAACTGTCTTTCCGTCGGGGTTCTGCTTCATATAGAAGGACTTGATCTCCTTCGGGTAATCCGTAACGAACACAGGCTTGTTGTAAACCTGCTCGGTGATGTATCTTTCGTGCTCCGTCGCAAGGTCGCAACCCCACTCGATCGGGTACTGGAACTCGACGTCTGCATCCTTGAGAAGCTCAATTGCCTTTGTGTAGGTTATTCTCTCAAAATCGCCGTCAACGATTTTCTGGAGCTTCTCACGAAGTCCTTTTTCAAAGAACTTTTCAAAGAACGCAAGCTCGTCTGTGCACTTCTCAAGAACGTCCTTGAGGACAAATTTAATCATTGCTTCGGCAACCTCGATAACGTCGTCAAGCTCGGCAAAAGCGATTTCGGGTTCAACATGCCAGAACTCGGCAACGTGACGCTGAGTGTTGCTCTTTTCGGCACGGAACGAAGGACCGAAGGTGTAAATCTTGCCCATTGCCATTGCGGCAACCTCGCCCTCAAGTTGGCCGGAAACGGAAAGACCCGCCTTTCTGCCGAAGAAATCGTCGGCATAGTATTCTTCCTCGCTTTTGTACTTGTCGGAATAACCGATAGTAGTTACCTTGAATACCTCGCCTGCGCCCTCGCAGTCGGAAGCGGTGAGCAGGGGAGTGTGGATATAAACATAGTTGTTTTGCTGGAAAAAGCTGTGGATAGCCGCAGCGGCAACCGAACGAACCCTGAGAACGGCGTTAAACGTGTTGGTTCTTACACGAAGATGGGGAATAGTTCTGAGAAATTCGAGCGAACAGCGCTTTTTCTGGAGCGGATAATCACTCGGACATTCGCCGAGAAGAGTAATCTCGTCCGCATTGACCTCAACGGCATTGTTGACTGCGCCCTTAACGACTGTGCCGATTACCTTGAGAGCCGTTCCGCCGGGCATGAATGATGAAATGTCGGAAAGCTTCGACTTGTCGATAACGATTTGGAGATGGCTGAGCGATGTGCCGTCGTTAAGCTCGATAAAAGCCATGTTCTTGGAATCTCTTGAGGTTCTGACCCAGCCGCAAACGGTGACCTGAGTGCCGATATACGATGCGTCTTTCAGGATTTCTTTGATGTCGATGTGTTTCATAATAAATCATTCTCCTTTTTGGAAAAATCGTAATTGACGAACAAAAAAGGCCATTCGTCCCTTAGTATAGGACGAATAGCCTTGTATCCGCGGTACCACCTAAATTACTCATTTCTGAGTCCCTTTACGGCTCGAATAAGCCATGCACATTAACGCTGTGTCCACGTCGCACCTACTGAGTTGCCCGTTCGGCTTGAAGCTCCGAAGTGTTATTCACGCAAGCTCTTTTACGGCGTTCGCACTCTCTGCCGCTCACTGAGAACGATCTCTTGCGTTACTTCTCTTCATCTTTGCATTTCGATATGAACGAATTATACCACCGCTTTTTTATATTGTCAACAGTTTAAAGAAGTTTTTTCTTTCTGAAAATAATAATGCAAAGTAAAATTATCGCAATACTCACGGCAATGACGGCGGGATAGCCATAGGGAGAGTAAAGCTCCGGCATATTGACAAAGTTCATTCCGTACCAGCCCGTGATAAGCGTCAGCGGAAGAAAAATGACCGTTATGACAGTAAGAAGCTTCATTGTGCTGTTCAATTTCAGGTCGAGCCGAGCTTGATAGGCTTCTCTGAGGCGGACAAGGTTTTCCCGAAAAAGATTTATCTCGGAGCAAAGGCGTTTTGATCTGTCGGCGGCGGATTTTAAATAATATGCTTTTTCGCCGTCAAATATGCCGTTCTCGTTCTCATAAAGCCGTTCGGCGATACCGACAAGCTGTTCATAGTAATTTCTCAGCGATACAAGTTTCTTGTTGTAGGCGAGTATCTGCTCGTTGACGTTCTTGTACTTACCCTTTTCAATGACAGTTTCCTCAAGCTCGTTTATCGCAGTTTCTGTTTCCTCGTTCTTTCTGCCGTCATTTTCAATAAGCTTGTGAAGAATTTGACCTGTGAATTTCTCAACGGAAATGTCACTCGGCTCTGTATAGTCAAGTGCGGCATAAACGGCATTATAAAGAATCTTTGCGTCGTCCTTCACGGTTACAATAAGGACAAGATTTTTTCTCAGATAAATGCAAGCCGCGCTTTCGTCAGTACAGCTAAGACTCGGTTCAACGATTTTGACAGAGAAAACAAAGCTGTCGGAATTGACCGTCACCGAGCTGCGAAAGCCGGAATCGCTGAGATCAAAGCAGACGTATTCCCTCGTTGAAATACCGAGTTGAGAATAATGCTTTTTAAATTCATCAGCCGAAATAAGGGCGACCGTGAACGGAGATGAATTAACCTCATCAAATCCGATTTTATTTATTTTGTTGCTGAATGACAGAAGCATAATATCACCGAGAGTTGTAATTTGGTATGTATTTAAGGTCGGCAGAAATTTAACTCGGTTCCCATTTAGGGGAGCCGGACAGTGAAGCTGACTGAGGTTTTAAAAAGCTCGATGAGTTTTATTTTAACCCTTCCGACTTCGGCACAACCCGCCGAAGCCTCCCCTGCAGGGGAGACAAGAAAAATGTCAGCAGAAATTTGATTAAAGCGCGGGCTCCTCCTCCGGGGGAGCTGGCACGACCTTGTGTCGTGACTGAGAGAGTGATAAAGGCACAATCCGTAGGGGTCGATGCCCACATCGGCCCAAGGTCATCGTTGTACCCGTTAAAAAAAGACTGAAGCCGAAGCCTCAGTCTTAGTATGTCCGATTATTTCTTTTTTTTCGCCTTTGAAACCTTATTTACCGCAACAGCCGCCGCAGTAACAGCCGCAATCGTTCCGATTGCAGTGCCGTAAACCTTCAGCTTCATATCCTGCCTGTCGGTAACGTGTCTCATGTACGGGTCAAGGCTCTTACTCTTGAGTCCGAAATCCTTAAAATGATACATCTTTGTCTGAACGTTTTCAATGTTGTTTTCATCAAGAGTTATCATTCTTACGCCCGGCCGGCAGCCGTCGGTGTAAACTCGGAAGCTTGCTGTCTTGCACTGACCGAGCATGATTCCGTCAACAAAGCCGACAAAGTCGTTCATATGATCGTGGCCGAAGAATGCTCCGAGAACGTCACCTGTCTCTTTCCATGCGGCAAACTCGCCGCCGTTGAAATCCGGAACAGCAGGGGCCTCGCCGAGGTAGCCTTCAACCTGCGGCTTGAGAACATAATACTTGTCGCTGTAGATCTTGTGTCCCTGAACGCTGTCGAGTCTCTCATATGGCTTGGCTTCTCTGAGAAGCTCATATTCCTCGGGAACCGGAATGTGCTGGAAAACGAGGGAGGGGATAGGCTTGCCGCCATTCTTTTCCGCAAGCTCCTTTGCAGTCTTTTTGTACCATTCAAGCTGATCCTCGTGGACAACATCGTAATATGACTTTGAGCGATCCTCATAAAGATTATGACTGTCAATAAGCCAAAGGTTGAACATATCTTTTTCGCCGTCGTGCGATTTGATGATTATATTGTGGTTGCCGCAGCCCGAAATGCTGTCGTCCGCATTGAATGCATAGCAGTTATCATGCTCCTGATAGAGCTTGAGCTGAGTTTTAAGCGGAACGTCGCACTCACGGTCATGGTTGCCGAAAACAAGGTCAAACGGAATCTCATTAACCGACACGGGGTAGGTTATACGGCTGATGATGGATCTCATCTGACTCTCGGTTGCAGCTCTCGCATTGTCGCCGAGATAGATAACAAAGTCAGGCTCCAGCTCGCTGACGGCTTTCGTAAGAAGATTGAGAGTGTCGTCAACCTTTGCTGCAGCATTGTCGCTCTTCATGTCGTAGTATTCATGAAGATCTCCGATAAGCATAATTTTAAATTTTCCGTCTTTATTAAAACGCAAAGGTTCTTTTTTCATAGAGTCTGCCTCCGTTGTATTTTTATTCTCTATAATTATACAACCGAGATCGGGTGTTTGTCAATAAAAGCAGGGGATTATTTTGTATAATGAGTATAATAAAAACATAATTGTTGAGAAAATTTTGTTAAAAGGCTGCCGTAGTTGCAGAAATTTATCTCGGCATACCTGTGTGGGAGGAAAAAAACTTGTACAAGAAAAATGAATTTTTTCAGGCTTTCATGGTGCTAAGGTGAGGTTAGATAAAGGCACATTTCGTAGGGGGTCAATGCCCACACCGACCCAAAACAAATATAAGCTTACCACCAATTTATCACTCCACCGTCACACTCTTTGCAAGGTTCCTCGGCTTGTCGATCGGACAGCCCCTTTTGAGTGCGGTATGGTATGCCAAAAGCTGCATCGGAATGACCTCAAGCATCGGCATGAATAGGTCGGGCGCATCGGGTACGGTTATATCGCCGCCTTCGGTTGAAACGGTTACTGTTCTGCCGTTTCTCGCCTTGACCTCGTTAATATTTGATATAGTTTTACTTTTCAGCTCATCGACGCAGCACAGCGCAACGGTCAGACTGTTCCTGTCTATTAAGGAAATAGTTCCGTGCTTCAATTCTCCTGCGGCATAAGCTTCGCACGGAATATATGAAATCTCTTTGAGCTTCAGCGACGCCTCCATTGCCGCACAGTAGTCAACGCCCCTGCCGATGAAGCAGATATAGTCCGATTGATCGGCAATGTCGGCAAAGGGTTTGATTTTTTCGGCGTCGGAAAGTATCGCTTCGATTTTATCGGGTATTGCCTTCAGCTCCTCTACAAGCTCTGCGGCTTCACGGCGGCTGATTGCTCCGTCTGCCTCGGCAAGGCGTATTGCAAGGGCATAAACAACGGCGAGCTGGGCGGAATATGCCTTGGTCGTCGCAACTGCAATTTCCCTGCCGGCCTTGGTCAGAACAACGTTTTTGCACTCCTGAGCTATCGTGCTGTTTTCAACATTGACTATGCCGATTACCTTTGCTCCTTTTTCCTGAGCTATTCGCATGGCGGCAAGCGTGTCTGCTGTTTCACCGCTCTGGCTGATGATTATAACAAGCGTCTTTTCATTAAGATGAGGGTGCATATAGCGAAATTCCGATGCGATAACTGCCTGAGAATGACGTTTAAAGAGCCGTTCGCAGGCGTATGCGCCGACTGCGCCGACATGGTAAGCCGAGCCGCAGGCAACGAAAACAACGTGGTCGAGCGCATTGATTTCTGCCCTCGTCATGCGAAGCCCCTTGAATTTCAGCCTGCCGGTCTCGCCGATGATTTCCGAAAGAGTGCGCCTGATCGCCGTCGGCTGTTCCATTATTTCCTTGAGCATATAATGCTTATAGCCGAGCTTATCTGAGCTTCGTTCCGCACTTTTGAGCTTGATTTCGCTCTTTCTTATTCTACAGCCGTCAAGGTCGAAAACTTTCAGACCTTCTTTTTTTAAAAGACCGATTTCACCGTCATTAACTCTGAAAATTCTGTCACTTTTTGTCGCAATGGCGGAAACATCGCTCGCAAGATAAACGCAGCCGCTTGAAATGCCTGCAAACAGTGGACTGGACAGCTTGGCGCAAACAATGCAGTCGGGGTAATCACGGCACATTATCGCAAGGGCATATGAACCCTTGAAGCGTGAAAGAGCTGCACCGACGGTTCCCTTGAGATCGCCGTTATAGAGATATTCGAGCATTTGAGCAATAACCTCGGTGTCGGTGTCACTTTTGAATCTAAAGCCCTTTTCGATAAGCTCGTTTTTTAACGCTGCGTAGTTCTCGATTATGCCGTTGTGCACAACGGTGAAAAGCCCGCTTTGACTTGTGTGCGGGTGCGCGTTGACAACCGTGGGTGCACCGTGAGTCGCCCAGCGTGTGTGACCGATTCCGATTTTACCCTTTATACCGTCCGCTTCTTCACGAAGTCCCGACGGACTGCCGACAACCTTGACGGTTTTGATTTCTTTCCCGTCACAGACGGCAAGACCTGCCGAGTCATAGCCCCTGTATTCAAGCTCTTCAAGACCCGAAATAATGATGTCGGTTGCGTTTTCATCGCCGATGTAGCCCATAATTCCGCACATAACAAAACCCTCTTCACAGAAATAGATATATTTCTATTCTATGCAGAGGGTGACATATTATCCTTTTTTCGGTTTAATGTTTTTAAATTAAATTTAACGAATTTTATATCTTGATCACTGCCTACCGCTAACTTGCTGTTGAGAGGGTTACAAGTATTCGTTAACACGGTCCTTTGTTATTTTAAATTACTTTCGGGTGTGATGTTTTCGTTGACATAATCCTCAACTATTTTTCCGTCGCTTATCCTGATTATGCGATGGGCGGTTTCGGCAATCGAATCATCATGTGTGATAAGGATTATCGTTTTTCCCTCTGCCCAAAGCTCATTGATTATACGCATTACATCTTTGCCGGAATTTGAATCAAGATTACCCGTAGGCTCATCGGCGAGTATAATCGGCGGCTTTGCGGCAAGAGCACGTGCAATGGCAACTCTCTGCTGCTGTCCGCCCGACATTTGATTTGGCAGGTGATCCATTCGCTTTTCAAGACCGACTCTTTTGAGCGCCGCTTCGGAGAGCTCATGGCGCTGCTCGGCCTTCATACCTCTGTATATCAGCGGCAGTTCAACATTGCCCTGAGCCGTAAGGCTCGGAATAAGGTTGAAACCCTGAAAAATGAAGCCGATTTCAAGATTCCGTATACTGCTCAGCTCATCGTCGTCCATGTCGGAAACGTCCTTGCCGTTGAGAATGTATGTTCCGCTTGTCACAACGTCAAGCAGACCGAGCATATTCATAAGCGTTGATTTTCCCGAACCGGAATGACCGACAATTGCAACAAAATCGCCTTGGTCAATTTCCAGATCGACTCCGTCAAGCGCTCGAACCTCATTTTCACCCGGATTATATATTTTGTATGCATTTTTTAGTTCAATAAGATGTGACATGATTATACCTCGGATACATTATTTATATTATACCGCAGAGCAATGCTGCTTACCTGAAAAATGCGGAGATTTTTATCTGTTCCTGCTTTTTTGAGCCGCGTCCCTTTAACTCATTATAAGAGGAGACAGGGGGAAAACCGGCGAATTATAATAATTCTTAAATCAATGATATTTTATCACATTGAATGATTTAATGCAATAAATACGTAACATTCGGAATGTAAAAAATATGTGAATAAAATTTTAAGAAAAATATTGTTGATAATAGACAAAAAGCATGCTTATAAGAGAAAAATGATTTGTTGTCGTATAGTGTTGACAAATGTTGATAATGTGTTAAAATATAACTGTCGCCAGAGTATTGACGATACTTAAGAATATTATATTGCCGATATATTGCCGGATAAAAGGCCCGGCAGTCTCTACGACAGTGCCGTAACTGTCACTATTGGTAGATGATTGACAGCGTTTTGAATACAATATGTTGTTGATCGGTCTTTCGGCGGTAGGGCTTGTTCCCTGCTGCTTATTTTATTTCGGAGGGTTTGAAATGCAGCTTCTTGAAGAAAGAATTCTTAAAGACGGAAAGGTGTTTCCGGGTAATGTTCTGAAAGTTGACAGTTTTCTTAACCACCAGGTAGACGTAGAGCTGATAAATGAGATCGGCAAGGAGTTTTATAGACTTTTTAAGGACTGCGGAGTGAACAAGATCTTTACGATTGAGGCATCCGGCATTGGAATTGCCTGCATCACTGCGCAGTATTTTCATGTTCCTGTTGTCTTTGCCAAGAAAACACTGGGCAAGAATATCGCTGCCGATGTTTATTCGACGCCGATCAAATCATTTACCCACGGCAAGACGTATGACGTTATCGTCTCGCAGGAATTCCTTAATAAGGATGATAGAATTCTTATAATTGACGATTTTCTCGCACAGGGCTGTGCTCTCAACGGACTTATCGAGCTGATTAAGTCTGCGGGCGCTCAAATCGTCGGAGCAGGAATAGTTATCGAAAAAGCGTTTCAGCAGGGCGGCGATCTCATTCGCAGTGAGGGCGTTCGTGTTGAGTCGCTGGCAAGAATCGAGTCCATGACCGATGACGGCAAGATAACGTTCTGCAAATAACCTCGGTAGCAAAAAAATGCTATATATTAAAAATTTGGAGGAAGAACACATGAAAAAGATTCTCGCAATTCTCATGGCAATCGCAATGGTCTTTTCATTCGCAGCTTGCGGCACCAAGAAGGACGGCGGCAACGACACTGAAAAGAAGCTCAAGGTAGGATTCATTTTCCTGCATGACGAGAACTCAACCTACGACAACAACTTTATGACAGGCGCTGAGGAAGCTTGCAAGAAGATGGGCGTAGAGATCATCAAGAAGACAAATATTCCCGAGCAGAATGCTTGCTACGATGCAGCAGCAGATCTTGTTGACAAGGGATGCACAGTTGTTTTCGCTGACAGCTTCGGTCATGAGGATTTCATGATAAAGGCAGCTAAGGAGTTCCCGAACGTTCAGTTCTGCCACGCTACAGGTACTAAGGCTCACACTGAGAAGCTCGCTAACTACCACAACGCTTTCGCTTCGATCTATGAGGGACGTTACCTTGCAGGTGTTGCTGCAGGTCTCAAGCTCAACGAAATGATCGCAGCAGGCAAGTTCGATGCTAAGGACGCTAAGATGGGTTATGTCGGTGCTTTCACATATGCTGAGGTTATCTCCGGCTATACTTCATTCTATCTCGGCGCAAAGTCAGTTTGCCCGACAGTAACAATGGATGTTCAGTTCACAGGTTCATGGTACGATGAGGCTCTTGAGAAGGAAGCTGCAACAAAGCTCATCAACAACGGTTGTAAGCTCATCAGCCAGCACGCTGACTCAATGGGTGCTCCGACAGCTTGTGAGACAGCAGGTGTTCCGAACGTTTCTTACAACGGAAGCACACTCTCCGCTTGCCCGAACACATTCATCGTTTCTTCCAGAATCAACTGGGAGCCGTACTTCGAGTACATGATCAAGTGCGCTCAGGACGGTAAGGCAATCGACACAGACTGGACAGGTACTCTTGCAACAAACTCTGTTGTTCTTACAGAAGTAAACGGCAAGGCTGCCGCTAAGGATACACAGGCTAAGATCGACGAGGTTAAGGCTCAGCTTGATAAGGGCACACTTCACGTATTCGATACAAGCACATTCACAGTAACTGTTTCTGCCGACAAGAACAAGAACGCTAAGGTTGACGCTAACGGTAAGCTCACAAGCTACATGGCAGACGTTGACACAGACGCTAACTTCACAGGCGACACAGAGGCTGTTAAGGACGGCTACTTCCACGAGTCAGAGTTCCGTTCGGCTCCGTACTTCGATGTACAGATCGACGGCATCAATCTCCTCAACGCTAAGTTCTAATCATTTTACGCAATTTCAAGGCGGAGCCTTATCGCTCCGCCTTACTTTGATTTTTATAATTCGTATTTTATTTTGAAAAATGCGGTAAAGCGTTACACGATGAAAATCAAGGCTTCCCCTTGAGGGGAAGCTGGCGCGTAAGCGACTGATGAGGTGGAAAAGGTCAAGTCTGATTTAACTAAATAAATACGGTAAAACTTTGCCACCTCATCCGAGCGGCGCAATCCGCCGCCCACCTTCCCCTCAAGGGGAAGGCTTGGTTTGTTTTTGTCAAGTCTTTTGATAAAAGAAACCAAAATCAAAAACTGATTTACCACATTTTTCAGAATAAAAAATTGGAGGGCATAAAGTGAGTACACAGGTTGCAATCGAACTCAGAAACATCACAAAGACCTTTGGCTCCGTTGTCGCCAACAAGGACGTTAATCTTACCGTGAACAAGGGTGAAATCCTCTCGATTCTCGGTGAGAACGGAAGCGGTAAAACAACGCTTATGAACATGATTTCCGGCATTTATTTCCCGGATCACGGTCAGATCTTTGTTGACGGTAAAGAAGTGGTTATCAGATCGCCGAAGGACGCTTTTGACTTGAAGATCGGTATGATTCATCAGCATTTCAAGCTCGTTGATGTATTTTCCGCAACGGAGAACATCGTTCTCGGCTTTGATGACGGCAAGTACAATCTTAAAAAATCAAGAGCAAAGATTCAGGCAATTCTTGACAAATACGGCTTTGAACTTGACCTCAACAAGAAGATTTATCAGATGTCCGTTTCCGAGAAGCAGACGGTTGAAATCGTCAAAGTGCTTTACAGGGGCGCAGATATCCTAATTCTTGATGAGCCGACAGCCGTTCTTACTCCGCAGGAGACAAAGAAGCTCTTTGACGTTATCAGAAACATGAAAAAGGACAACAAGTCAATTATAATAATCACTCATAAGCTCAACGAGGTTATGGAGATTTCCGACAAGGTTGCCGTTCTCAGAAAAGGTGAATACATCGGCACGGTCATGACCGCAGAGACGAACGAATCCGCTCTGACGGAGATGATGGTCGGCAAAAAAATTGACCTTAATATCGAGAGAACAGAGGTCGAAAACAAGGAGGACAGGCTCCTTATCAACAATATGTGCTATGTTAACCGTGAGGGCGTCAAGGTGCTCAATCACGTTTCGTTTACGGCAAAGTCGGGCGAAATTCTCGGCATAGCAGGTATTGCGGGCAGTGGCCAGCGTGAGCTGCTTGAATCAATCGCAGGCCTTCGCCATCTTACCCACGGCTCAATCATTTATAATAACGCAAAGACCGGCAAGCAGGATAACCTCCGTGACAAGACTCCCGTTCAGATAAGAGAGCTTGGCATCAGACTTTCCTTTGTTCCCGAGGACAGACTCGGCATGGGACTTGTAGGCAACATGGACATTGTTGATAACATGATGCTCAGAAGCTACAAGAAGGGCAAGACTGCTTTCCTTGAAAAGAAAGAGCCGAGAGATCTTGCCGAAAAAATCATTGATGAGCTTGAGGTCGTTACCCCGAGCGCAAATACTCCCGTTCGTAAGCTTTCGGGCGGTAACGTTCAGAAGGTTCTTGTCGGACGTGAAATTGCCGCTTCTCCGACTGTACTCATGGCGGCTTATCCCGTCCGCGGACTGGATATTAACTCGTCTTATCTTATTTATAATCTTCTCAACGAGCAAAAGGAGAAGGGCGTAGCCGTTATTTTCGTCGGCGAGGATTTGGACGTACTTCTTGAGCTGTGCGACAGAATCGTTGTTATCAGCTCGGGTCAGATTTCCGATATCGTTGACGCAAGAACAGCTACCAAGGAACAGCTTGGTATGCTTATGACTAAGACAAAGGGAGGTAATGACAATGAGTAATAATACCGCAAAGCTTCATGAGCCTTTGTTTCATATTGTTAAGCGCTCGGCTATACCGAAATGGCAGAGCTGGCTTGTAAGAATCGGTTCGGTCATTGCCGCTCTTATCGTTTGCGGAGTCGTTACCGTTCTTCTTACAGGTGAAGATCCGATTCAGGTTTATGTAAAAATGGTTGAGGGTGCGGTTGGCTCCGAAAGACGACTTTGGATGCTCGCACAGAATACGGCAATGCTTCTTTGCGTTGCGCTCGCCGTTACACCGGCTTTCAAGATGAAATTCTGGAATATCGGCGCAGAGGGTCAGGTGCTCGCAGGCGGACTTGCAACCGCTGCCTGTATGATTTTCCTCGGCGACAAGCTTTCACCCGTTGTTCTTATGATAGTCATGGTTGCGGTCAGCATTGTTGCCGGCGCAGTGTGGGGACTCATTCCCGCATTCTTCAAGGCTCTTTGGAATACTAACGAAACACTTTTCACCCTCATGATGAACTATATCGCAATGTGTGTTGTTTCATATTTTTCATATGAGTGGTCGGTGCCCAAGGGTTCGGGCCATATCGGCGTTATCAACGACACGACAGAGGCCGGCTGGCTTCCGGCTATCGGCGGCAAGGCTTATCTTTGCAACATTCTGATTGTTGTTGCAATCACCGTATTCATGTATATTTATCTCAGATACAGCAAGCACGGCTATGAAATATCCGTTGTCGGCGAGAGCGAAAACACCGCCAAGTACATCGGAATCAACGTTAAAAAGGTCATTATCAGAACGATGATCCTCTCGGGTGCACTCTGCGGCATCGCAGGATTTCTGCTTGTCAGCGGTACCGATCACACCGTCAACCGTGACACGGCAGGCGGCAGGGGATTTACGGCGATCATGGTTTCCTGGCTTGCTCACTTTGATCCGCTTTATATGATTCTCACATCTCTTCTTCTTGTTTTCCTTGAGAGAGGTGCAGGCGAGATTTCAACGACCTTCGGACTTAACGAATCGTTCTCGGAAATCATCACGGGAATCATCATTTTCTTCATCATCGGCAGTGAATTTTTCTTAAACTATCAGTTGAAATTCCGTGAGAAGGAGGCGTCCAAATAATGTTAGTTGCATTTATTCAGCGTGCGGTCGTTCAGGGCATTCCGCTTCTGTTCGGCTCAACGGGAGAGATCCTCACCGAGAAGAGCGGTAACCTCAACCTCGGTACGGCAGGCGTTATGTACGTCGGCGGCATCACGGGAGTTATCGGCGCATTCCTCTATGAGCAGAATGCGACTCAGATGAACACTTTTCTCACCGTTCTCATTCCGATTCTTTCGTCGATACTCGGTTCGCTTGTAATGGGACTTATCTATTCGTTCCTTACCGTTACGCTCCGTGCAAACCAAAACGTTACGGGTCTTGCGCTCACCACGTTCGGCGTAGGCTTCGGTAACTTCTTCGGCGGTTCGCTTATCAAGCTCACGAACAGCGACGTTCCGTCCGTTACACTTACGGCAACGAGCCTTGCGTTCAAGAAGGCGCTTCCGTTTGCTTCAAAGCTCGGCTGGTTCGGGGAGATTTTTCTCTCATACAGCTTCCTTGCCTATGTTGCAATCGCAATAGCAATTATAGTTTCGTTTTATTTTAACCGCACACGTTCGGGACTTAATCTCCGTGCAGTCGGCGAGAATCCGGCAACGGCAGATGCCGCCGGAATCAACGTCGGCAAATACAAGTACATTTCGATCTGTCTCGGCAGCATCATAGCAGGCTTCGGCGGTCTATACTACGTTATGGACTATGCCTGCGGTGTATGGTCAAATAATGCCTTCGGTGACAGAGGCTGGCTTGCAATTGCGCTTGTTATCTTCGCTATTTGGAGACCGAACCTCAGCATAATCGGTTCTATTCTTTTCGGCGGACTCTTTATTGTCCACAACTATATTCCGAATCTGAGCATGAGCGATCAGGAGCTTTTCAAGATGACTCCGTACCTCGTTACGATCATTGTTCTTATTGTTATCAGCATGCTCAAGAAGAGAGAATTCCAGCCGCCGCAGAGTCTGGGACTCTCATATTTCCGCGAGGACCGCTAAGCACTTAATCCGAATTGTTTATTTTGGCGAACAAAGCCCTTTTCCCGACTTGACGTATAAAACATACGCCAGCGTCGTGAGAAAGGGCTTTCTTCATCCGAACTAAACTGCCCGATTTCTATTTATTTATAAGAAAAAAGGACGACCGACGGCCGCCCCGACTTTCAGTATCTATTCCTTTTTCAATTTGTACTGCTCAAGGTCAAGCAGGATAACCGTGCCGCTGTCAATCTCCGAACGTGCGGTGATGCCGATACCGAGGTTATCGCAAATTCGCTTGCAAAGATAAAGCCCGAGTCCGCTTGCTTTTGAATTGATTCTGCCGTTTCCGCCGGTATAGCCTTTTTCGAAGATCCTCGGTAAATCTTCGGGTGCGATGCCGATTCCCGTGTCCTCAAGGCAAAGGTATTGATTGTCTATGTAAATCTTAATGCAGCCCTCACGGGTGTATTTAAGCGCATTGGAAAGTAGCTGTTCAATAACAAACGCAAGCCATTTTTCGTCTGTTATTATTTTTTTGTCAAGCGGTGAATATTCAAGCTTGATTTTTCTTTCGATGAATTCAGTCGAAAAGCGTTTGATCGAATCTCTCACGATCTCATCCAAATCATGTTCTTTAAAAACGTAATCCGTTGAGGTTGAATCGACCCGAAGAAAAGCAAGAACCATCTCAACGTATTGCTCAATGCGAAAAAGCTCGGAAGAAAGTCGGCGTGAAAGGGGAGTGTCTTCACTCTGAAGCGTGATGTGCATTGACGCGATCGGCGTCTTGATTTGATGTGCCCAAACGGTGTAATAGTCGATCATGTCATGGTATTTCATGGAGCTTTTGTATTCGATATCCGAGATCTCGTCTGTCAGATTTTTGATAAGCTTTTGATAATCGGCTTCGTCAATGCTCTTAATTTTAGGGAGATTATCTATCATCGAGGAGGTGAGATGCCTGATTTCGCAAAGCTTCTCATGTTTCTTTTTGACGGAAAGAAAATCAAAGATGAAAAACACAACGCCTATTGCCAAACAAAGCAGAAAAGGGTATAAGACCGCTTTAAATGTAATGTTGTAAAGTACAAACACCACAGAAAAAATAATTGAAAAAAGCAGAAATAAAATGATTCCGCTGCGCCGTTGTTTTAGATATTCAAAAAACAGTTTCATTTTCAGCACCCTTATTCAATAATATAGCCCATTCCGAATTTTGTTGTGATGAAGCTGTCAAGTCCAGCTGCGTCAAGCTTCTTACGAAGGCGGTTTATGTTGACCGTAAGCGTGTTTTCATCAACAAAAACATCGGTTTTCCAGAGCTTTTCCATCAGCTTCTCACGGCTGACGATTTTGCCCTTGTTCTCCATAAGGCACTGCAAAATTTTAAACTCATTCTTTGAAAGCGAGATTTGCTCCGTGCCGAAGGTCAGCGTGCCGTCGCCCGTGTTCAGGATAGCTCCTCGATGCTCGATAACGGGAACGGATGAACCGAAGTCATATGTCCTGCGCAGAAGAGCCTGGATTTTTGCCGTCAAAACGTTCTCGTCAAAGGGCTTTGCGATAAAATCATCTGCACCCATGTTCATTGCCATGACTATGTTCATATTGTCGGAGGCCGAAGAAATGAAAATTATCGGTACTTTTGAAACCTTGCGAATTTCGCTGCACCAATGGTAGCCGTTGAAGAACGGGAGCATTATATCAAGAAGAACGATGTGCGGCCGGTATTCGCTGAATTCGGCAAGAACGTTGCGAAAATTTTCGACAGTGCGAACCTCAAGTCCCCACGCTTCGGTCTGGGCCTTGATTCCTTCGGCAATGCTCGGATCGTCCTCAACTATTAGGAGCTTATACATAACCTCACCTCCGATAATTATATAGTATATTATATCACAGCAGCGCCAAAATGACAAGAAATAATGGTAATCCATATCACAGATTACCAATGAGACAAAATACGTAAAAAGAGCCGATTGCACCTTTGAAAGTGCATCGGCTTTTATTGTTTTGACAACGGATTATTTGCTTTTTCTTTTGGAAAGGAAGGATTTCATAACCTTTGATATTACCGAATAGAAGGTTTTGAAATAAATCGCAACCGTGGCGACGACAGAGACAATATTTATCACGAAAAGATATTTCGGCTCAAAATATGTGCAAACTGTCTGGAGCACAATTATCGCTGTGCCTACAACCGTCTGAACCGGATACATATTGAAATCGACCAGCTTCTTTGACATGATCGCTCTTATAATAAAGACGATGAAATAGCTTGCAAAGGTTGCAACCGCCGCACCGTAAATCTCATACTTCCTGATAAGAATAAAGTTCAATATAATATTTGTAATTGCGCCGATCATTGAAGTGACAAATGAAAGCCGGCTCTTTTTGAACACAAGGAACGAGCTGCCCATGAATGTTGAAAACGACGAGAAAACCATCGCACAGCACAGGAGCGGAACATAGGCATAAGCCGAGAAATATTCATCGGTCGCAACGAGCAATCTGACTCCGGGCTTAGCAATTGCAATAACGAAGCTGCAGCCGAAGAACAGAATGCCTTGAAAAGAGAGCCAACTGTCCGAGAAGAAGGTTTTATACTCGTCAACCTCGCCTTCCTTTCGCTCGCTGACGGCAGAATACTGCCATGCGTCGCTGAACGCACCCGAGAGAAGGACAATCGCGGTAGGAAGCTTTCCTGCCATTGTATAAATACCGTTGGCGGTGCTGTCAACCATCCAGTTAATCATGTATCTGTCCGAAACGGAGGTTATCCACCAGAAAATAGCCGTCGGAATAAGAGGAATACTGTATCTTAGCATTCGTTTGATAAGACCCTTATCAAACCTGAAAGTAATATATCGCCACAGCTTTTCTCTGAGCGTAATATAAATCGCACAGATCATATCGGAAATGACGATTGAGTATACATAACCGTCAATTCCGAGTCCGAGAACGGCAAGGAAAACAATGTTCAGTGCAACGACCGAAAAAGTGTTAACTATGCCCTGAACAGCAAATAGCCTTGTGTTGCCCAAGCCTCGGGCAAACTGACTGCATATCGAGTGAATACACGACGAAATGGTATAAAGAACAACCGCCGTAACGTCGATTTTGTCGCCGATAAGCATATTCAGAAGCGGCGAGCAAAGAATCAAAACTATCGAGCCGAGGAGAATAACCAATGCGCCCGAAGAAAAGACCCTGTTCCTGTCCGTCGAGGAATTTATCGCATATCGGAAAACGCCGTCCGTTATTCCCAAAGAAACAACGGGGAAAAGCAGATTGGCCGTCTGGCTGATCAAATCGGCGTCGCCGTATTCTGCAGGGGTGAGATAGCCTGTGTAAAATCTGACCATCAGGAAAACGATGAGCTTCGAAGTCAGAACACCGATACTGATGAGCATTGTATTTTTAGCAAGTTTACCGTATTTATCCATTCATTACTTTCCTTTAAGCAAAGCTTGTATCTTAAACTTGAGCGATACTGCCTTAATTTAGTCTTAAATATGATATCGTTATTTTCAAATTTTGTCAATAGTACAAAGTTAAACTATGTACAAACACATCGGCAAATTCTGTTACAATAATTATACAATAATTATATGGTAATATATTTTTAAAAAAGATGAGTATTTTTTGCATTTAAGTATTGACATTGATGCAAAGTTCGGCTATAATATCACTTGTTCGTTGAACGGACATCTGCGAGAGTGGCGGAATCGGCAGACGCGCACGTTTGAGGGGCGTGTGGTAATCCCGTACGGGTTCAAGTCCCGTCTCTCGCACCAAAGATATAACCTTGAAATGACGTAGCTACGTGGTTTCAAGGTTTTTCTTTTGCCCTTTTGGGGTTTATTTTTGCGCGAGACATGAACCCGAGAGGGTACGAGCGTTAGGCTATGGTGTGTTATTCGTATCATCACAGGGTATTTTACTGCCATTTTAAACTACAAAATAATCTAAATGTATAAATCGGTAAAAAAGTTCATAATTGGTTATTTTTTACGTTATATATTCATAATATCATGGCTTTAACATCATAATAATCTTATTATACAGGATTATTATTGCGGAGGAGTTAAGGTTATGAAAGAAGTTAAACAACCCAAAAAACCGATTATTTATTACTACGGGATAGTTTTACTGATTATTCTCATTTTCAACATGGTTGTTGCGCCGCTTATTACAAATACAAGAGTGAAAGAAGTGGACTACGGTACGTTCATGAAGATGATTGAGGAGAAAAGCATCGGAAGCGTTGAAGTCAATGATTCCGAAATCATTTTCACGGATAAGGATGAAAAGCAGATTTACAAAACCGGAGAAATGAATGACCCGAACCTGACCGACCGTCTTTATGAGTCGGGAGCTAAATTCACCCGAAACATTGAAAAAGGAATGTCGCCGCTTTTGAGTTTCTTCCTTTCGTTTATTTTGCCGATTCTGATTTTTGCCGCACTTGGTCAGTATGTAGGTAAAAAAATGATGTCACAGGCAGGCGGGCCGAATGCAATGTCCTTCGGACTGGGCAAGAGCAACGCAAAGGTCTATGTTCCGTCGAGCGACGGAATACGGTTTGCCGATGTTGCAGGTGAGGACGAGGCGAAAGAGAACCTGTCAGAAATTGTCGATTATTTGCACAATCCCAAGAAATATTCCGATGTAGGTGCATCAATGCCGAAGGGCGTTTTGCTTGTAGGCCCTCCGGGCACAGGTAAAACCATGCTCGCAAAAGCCGTAGCCGGTGAGGCAGGCGTGCCTTTCTTCTCAATGTCGGGCTCGGAATTTGTTGAGATGTTTGTCGGCATGGGAGCTTCAAAGGTTCGTGATCTTTTCAAGCAGGCAAAAGAAAAGGCTCCTTGTATCGTTTTTATTGATGAAATAGATGCTATAGGCAAAAAGCGTGACGGACAAATCGGCGGCAATGACGAGCGTGAGCAGACGCTCAACCAGCTTTTGACAGAGATGGACGGATTTGACGGAAATAACGGAGTTATTATCCTTGCCGCAACCAACCGTCCCGAATCGCTTGATCCGGCACTGACACGCCCGGGAAGATTTGACAGACGGGTTCCCGTTGAACTTCCCGACCTTGCAGGACGTGAGGCAATTCTTAAGGTTCATGCAAAAAAAATCAAGACAGCCGATAACGTTGACTTTCATACCATTGCCCGTATGGCTTCCGGTACATCGGGTGCCGAGCTTGCAAATATAATCAATGAAGCGGCTTTGCGCGCGGTTCGCAACGGACGAACAGTTGTTGAACAGGCCGACCTTGAGGAAAGCATTGAGGTTGTTATCGCAGGATATCAGAAGAAAAATGCGATTATGACAGATGAAGAAAAGAAGATAGTTGCTTATCACGAAATAGGCCATGCACTTGTTGCGGCGTTGCAGACGGCATCTGCTCCTGTGCAGAAAATTACAATAATTCCCCGTACATCCGGCGCTCTCGGCTACACCATGCAGGTTGAGCAGAATGATAAGGTACTGATGACGAAGGAAGAACTTGAAAATAAAATTGCAACGCTTACGGGAGGACGTGCGGCTGAAGAAATCGTGTTCGGACAAATTACAACCGGAGCTTCAAACGATATTGAGCAGGCGACAAAGCTGGCTCGCGCTATGATTACACGCTACGGAATGACGGATGATTTTGATATGGTTGCCATGGAAACGGTCAGCAATCAGTATCTCGGCGGCGATATGTCGCTTGCATGCTCGGCCGAGACGCAGAAAGAGATCGATAAAAAGATTGTTGATACGGTAAAAAAGCAGCATGAAAAGGCACGCAGGCTGCTTGCGGATAATCGGGAGAAGCTTGATGAGCTCGCAAAGTATCTTTATGAGAAGGAGACAATCACAGGCAGTGAATTTATGACAATATTGAGTGGAAAGGACGGTGCCGCGGTATGAACAAAAAATCAAACTTCGGTTGGGGCGAACTGATTATAGGACTGCTTATGACCGTGCTCGGAATTTTCACATTCATTAAACCCGAAAACATTTTATCGGGCGCAATTATTGCTTACGGAATTATTATAGCCGTGATGGGAATTGATGATATTATTGTTTATGCAAGAGTGTCACGTTTCACGGGATTCGGACCGACGCTTGCGTTGATTTCCGGTATTCTCAGTGTTATGTGCGGCATTATGCTCATCGCTAATCCGAACATAGGCAAATGGGCGCTGACGATTCTTATGCCGATTTGGTTTATTGCACACAGTATCGCAGGACTTACGAGGTCAAACTTCATTCGTTTGGTCGGCAATGCAGTTTATTATTATCTCTCATTGATATTGAATGTTCTGGGTCTGATTATCGGCATTATTATGATTTTCAGTCCTGCAATGTCGTTTTTAACTCTCAGAGTAGGCACATATATCGTTGCCGCGTACTTCGTGCTTTTCGGAATTGAGAACATCATTTCCGCTTTTGCAAGACGGAACTACGATTGGTGAAAGCGAGAAAAAGAGTACTGTTAAAATTATATAAGGCTGTGACGGAACATACGTTTTGTCACAGCCTTTATTGATATTATTTATATAAGTCTAAAGGTTTTAACCTCATGCGGTTTCATGGTGAACTCGAATTCACCGTTAGTGCAAGGAATTTCGTGCTCGTCACACTCCATAAGGTTACATTCGATAACCTTTGAATATCCGAGGTCGAACCACGCTTTCGCTGTGCAGTGACGTGTCTCGGATTCATACATTCTTATGATTATGCCGTTGCCGTCCTGAGCGGGCTTGACTGCATCAAGAATAACGCTGTCACTTTCAATTCTGGCAAATGTGTGGCCGATATCACTGCCGCCGTTTGCCTTTATAAACTCGCCGTCAAGTCTGATATTTTCCTCAAAGCCGAGCCTTACGGTATCGGCGTCACGCCATGTTCCGGTGTGCGGATAGAAGGAATATCTGAACGAGTGCATTCCGATATCGCCGACAGGATCGGGAAGAATCGGTCCTCTGAGAAGCGTTATTTTCATCACGTTGTCATGCACGTTGTAGCCGTACTTGCAGTCATTGATGATGCTTGCACCGTAGCCGCCCTCGGAGAGATCGGCCCACTTGTGAGCACAGAACTCAAACTTTGCCTGATCGTAGCTTGTGTTGTAATGTGTCGGATATTCCGCTGCACCGTGAGCAATTTCACAGCTTGCGCTGCGGCTTCTGATGTCAACGGGGAACTCTGCCTTTAGCACTTTTTCACGCTCGTGCCAGTCAACTGTCGTGTCAAAATCAACCGTCGGTTTATCCTTTTCAAGAATGATATCCTGAGTTATTGTTGACTCATGGAACTTTCTGACAATACGGATAACTCCCCTGAGCGGTGATGCCTCAACAACCTCAATACTCTCGGCTTTGTCGAGCGGCCAGAACTTCAGCTGATAGTCAAACTCCATGTTCCATGCACTCTCGTGAATGGGCTTGTCGTGAGAAATTGTGAGCAGGTTGCCCTTGCCCGTGAGAATCTGTCTGCCTGTCTGCTTGTCGATTACCTCGTCGAACAGTCCGTTATCGTCAAGAGTAATTTTGAGATACTTATTTTCAAGTGAATTTTTCGTTGCCTTGACTGTATCAAACTCCGCCGTTTCATCGCAGAGAGTGAAAACTCCGTAGCCGAATGCAGGAACGGGATCGGCGTAAAACTCGATATAATGCTTGCCGTCCTTGTCGTAAACCCTGCTCGCAAGAACCTTGCCGTCGGAATTTTTGATGCCCTTTGCCGCATACGGAATTTCGGCCTTGACAATTCCCTTTGTCTGCCAGGTGAGCATATTCCAAACAAGAACCGAATCGCCCTTTACGCTCACATTGTTGAGAATTTTATTTTTGCCGTCACGAATAAGTTTGCCTCCAAGCTCACGAAGCTCGGCATATTCTTCTCTTGTGTTCTCCATAGCCTCGTGAATCGAGGTGCCGGGGAGAATGTCGTGGAACTGATTGATGAGCAGAATTTTCCATGCTTTTTCCATATCCTCGGCAGGATAATCTCCGCCGAAAACGTTGAAAATTTCTGCATTTCTCATCATAAATTCGCCACGGCGGTTGTTCTTCTTGATGAAAGCCTGACTGGTGAAAGTACCGCGGTGGTTTTCGAAGTAAAGCTCGCCGTCGTAAACAGGAAGCTTGTCAAAATCGCCGTCAATAGCGTGGAAGAACTCCGAAACCTTGCCGTTTCTTGTCTTAGGCATACCGGGGAGCTTTTCAAGACGTTTGCCTCGTTCAACCTGATTAAAGGTGCATCCGCCGCCTCCGTCGCCGTAGCCGAACATACCGCAGGATACGTCAACAATGCTGTTTTGACGGTTGTTTTTGCGAAGTGTGGTTATGTATTCTGCGTCGTATTCGCTCTGATACGGCTTTTTGCAAAGATAAGCGAGGATTTCGTCTCCGCTGTGCGCTCTCCAGCGGAAAACGCTGTACGGGAACTCGTTTGTGTCATTATAGAAGAGCTTTGAGGTCATGAAATACTTCATGCCAGAACGCTTTATAATCTGCGGCAGTGCCCATGTGAAGCCGAAGCAGTCGGGCAGCCAGTAAATATCGGACGAGACACCGAATTCTTTCATAAAGAACTCTCTGCCGTAAAGAAGCTGACGAATGAGAGCCTCGCCGCTTGCGATATTTGTATCGGCCTCAACCCAAGCGTTTCCGACGATTTCCCACTGACCGTTCTTGACCTTTTCTTTGACGCGCTCGAAAATGTCCGGATAGTGCTTCTTCATGAAGTCATAGAGAACCGCCTGACTCTGAGTGAACTTGAAATCGGGATAGTTGTCCATAAGTGCAAGATTGTTAGAGAAAGTTCTTGCCGTTTTTCTTGTAATCTCCCTGACCGTCCAAAGCCATGCAACGTCAAGGTGGCTGTGACCTGCCATAATGATTTCACCGGGGGAGGAATAGTTAATTTTTTCAATCTCGCCCCAGAGAACATTGACTGCTTTCGGCACGGAAGCGATAAACGCCTCGTCGCCGAGGTCATAATCAAGCTGATGAACCGAATTGTCCATAGCGTTGAAAAGGCGGGATTTAACGTATTCGTCCTCGCAGTGCTCGTATGCGTCCCAGGCGGTCGAGATATCAAACCAATAGCTCTCCGTCAGCCTGTCAACAGCGATAAGCTCCGCCTTGTTGAGCGTGTATTCCATATATTTTGCACCTGCAATCGCACGGTCGCAGAAGCCTGCACAGTTGACCGCACCCTCAACCTGAATGTTGAGCTTTTCGCCGGCTTTAACGCCGTCTTTGAAAAGAATTTCAGTGCGATGAACCCAGCCGAAGTTCTCCTCCGAGCTGACTGCTCCGACGATTTGACCGTTGATTCTGACAATGGCTTCGCCGCCGAAATCAATCGAAAGATAAACCTTTTTGCCCTCAAATTCGGCAGGAACGGTGATCTCTGATTCAAAATATCTCGTCTCGTCGTAGCCGACCTTCCAGCTGTCGCCGAGATACATCTGAATGGGCGGATTCTCATCAAGAACAATGTTGTTCGGGCTGACGTGCATACCCGTGTAGCTTTTCCACGAGTCGATTTCAAGGCGATTTGTCACGCAGTACGGCTCAATCTGCCTTATCTGATTTTTGAGTACGTTCGGGTTGAGTGTGTGCATTTTTTTGACCATTCCTTTCTTTGGAGGAAGTTGAAATTATGTGTTATATTAAAAAATGTTTGCTTATATCGTGTTTAACAGAAATCTTACCTGTAACACTCAACAATACCTGTATTGCCGCTGAGATTGAACTTGCCCTCGGCGGCAACGGGCATCAGGAAGTAATCGCCCTTTTGGATTGCCTTTTCGTATCCGTCGCCCGTGATCTTGCCCTCGCCCTCTGTGACAACATAGATTCTTGCGCCGTTGTCAAGGTTGAATTCGCCGCCCGAAAGCTCGATTTTCCTGACCGTGAAGCTCGTTGTCATTCTCTCGTCAATGAACGAAAGGTACTTTACACCGCCCTTGTCGCTGATTGTTACAGGCTCAAGCGGAGCGGGATATTTTTTCGCAACGTCAAAGCATTCCATGGCTGTATCCTTGTCGAGGCCAAGGTACATCTCGTTGTCGCTGAGCTTGTAATCACCGCACCAGCGCTCGGGTTGAACCGTGAAATCCGACGGCTCCTGAACCTCGAGAAGCAGACAGCCTGCACCGATTGCATGAACCATTTTGGCAGGGATATATATAACGTCGCCGGGCTTGACCTCAAAGGATTCGAGCAGATCCTCCATAACGGTTTTGCTGTTTTCGCTCTCGTTGATTGCTTTTTTAAACTGCTCCATCGTCACGCCGTCCTTGAAGCCGTAGAAAATCTTTCCGCCCGGACGTGTGGCAAGGATATACCAGCTCTCCTCCTTGCCGTATGAGGAGTTGAAATACTTTCTTGAAAAAGCCTTGTCGGGGTGAGCCTGAACGGGGAGCCGAATCGCACTGTCAAGGATTTTTGTCAGCACGCCGAGGTCGTCACGCTCGCCGATAATTTCCTTTTTATATTTGTCAAGGGCATCATTGAGATAAAGATCCTCGCCCTTGATTTTAGAGATACCCTCATATTTGTCCGTGCTTCCCTCATTGAGAGCATGAACGCTTGAAACAACCCATTCTTCGGGATAGTTGCCGTCCTCGGAATCGTCCGAGAAAAAGTCGGAGAAGAGCTTTCCTCCCTTGTAGACACGGAAAACTCTGTTCTGCTCGAAGAAGATCGGATAATTGTAAAACATATTTTAACCCCCTTGGTTATTCGTACCTGATAAGCTGTCTTGCCTCATCAAGACTCGGATAAATTCCGCTGCCTGCCATTGCCGAAAGTGCCGCACCGTAAGCGGCTTCCTCCTTATAGAGCGGAATACTGATTTTTTTGCCGAACATCTCGGCAGTCACACGTCTGAGCACCGGATTTTTCCGTATTCCGTTGCCCGAGCAGACAATTTTTTTGCAGTCCTTGCCGATGAGCTTATACATATCGTAAAGTTCTTGTGACATTCCGATAATCGTCGAAAGCAAGATATCCTCGGGTGTAAAATTATTCTCGTCAATGCCCGAGTATGAGCCTTTGAGTGTCGGATCAAGCCTTGTGCCGCAAAATCTTGTGTCGGCAATGATTGAAGTTGCGTCCTTGCTTTCGAGAGCCTTATCAATCCTCTTGTATATATTTTCGCATTTTTCGCCCGTTGCAAGCTCCGCACATTTTGCAATGAAGTTCGCCGCATTCGCAAAGGCTCTGCCGCCGCAGAGAGCACAACCGGCATAGAGATACTTGCCATCGGTAAACGGACGTGCTTCTATACCGTTCGGCGCATCTGCACTGTCACCGATAACCGAAATCTGCGAACCTGTGCCGAAGTTGAGCAATGCACTTTCATTGTCGCTGACCGAGCCGATAAAGCTCGCTTGATTGTCACCGAGAGCGACAGTGACGGGGATTCCGGCATATTCGCCGACTGTTTCAATCTTGTCCGTTACTTTCGGCAGACAGCTCAAATCCGTCTTGAATTTATTATTTTTAATGTCGAACAAACCGAGCGAAGCGGCATTTGTAACGTGCATGATCGGCTCGGCTTTTTTGCAAAGAGTTATTGCAATGTAATCGCCGATTGTCATTATGTATTTTGTCTTTTCGGGCACAAGTCCGTTCTCACGGTTATAGAAGTCGGAGACCAAACCGTAGCCTGCAAATGAGCCGAGACGCTCGGCATAGCTTTTGCCGTCCTTGTATTCAAGGTTGCCCCTGGCGTCCTGCCAGGTGTAAAGCGGAGAAATCGCCTTGCCGCTCTCGTCGGCGTAGAGAATACCGTGCATCTGATTGGAAATGCCGATTGCTTTTGTTTCGGCACTGCAGAGCTTCTTGACAATAATTTCAACGATTTCCGTTATCCGTTCGGGCGATTGAATTCGCTCATATTCCTTGTCGGTCTTTATGAATGAATCGTTGTTCATATTTACGGAATCGAGAATTTCGCCGTTTTCACAGTCAACGATAATTCCGCATATTCCCGTTGTTCCTATATCAATTCCGAGTGAATTCATTTGGGTGCTCCTTATGAATAATTAATGCCTTTTACCAAGGCTTCCCCTTGAGGGGAAGCTCCGTCGTAAGACGGTGATGAGGTGGAAAAGTGCGAGTCAGATTTTATGAAAATCAGCGTGATGAAATTTCGACACCTCATCCGAGCGGCGCAATCCGCCGCCCACCTTCTCGCTGCGGCTCGGTCACGCCACGGCTCTGACAGTCCACCGGACTGTCATTCACTACCGTGTCGACACTGCGCTACCCTCAAGGGGAAGGCTAATAAAATTTCAGCAAAATTTATAAATCCATGACAAAGACTACCGAGGCAACAAATGTTTCTGTATATCCAAACACACGCCTTCAAAGTTAGTGTTTACGTCAAAATTGGAATATCTCAAAACAGTTAATCCGAGATCGTTCAAAAATTCATCTCTCTGTTTGTCGGATTCTAATCCGCTGTCTTCAAAATGCTGTGCGCCATCAACCTCTATAACAAGTTTGGCTTTAGCACAATAGAAATCAACAATATAATTTCCGATAACCTTTTGACGGTTGAATGTGTATGAAAGATTTTTTAAAAAATCATACCACAAGCGGCGTTCTTCTTTAGTCATATCACGCCGCAATTTTTGTGCGTGCCCCGTAAGCCTTTTATTGCTTGTATTGTTCACCTTTTTTACTCCAAATTCGCCGATTTGGGATCGAGACGGCGAATGATATCCTGCTGGATAGCAGGGGAGAGGTCGAGGAAGTTTACGAATGTTCCGTGAATTCTCATAATATACACTCCGCTCGGTGCGTATTTCTCAGGCTCGGCAAGAACCTTTCTGAGAATTTCGGCTGTTGTTACATTAACATAGAGGTAGAACGGAGAAATGCCCTCTTTAAGCGGATTGAAAAACAGCGGATTTACGATTTTATCCCTGAATTCAACGCCCTTGTCCTCATATGTTTCCGCCTTGAAATACTTCGGGTCAACGCCGAGGTGGGAGGCATAGCCGCCGTTGAACTTGTCAAACGGCATCTTCATATTTGAAAGCACACGGAAGCCCAGTCCGTTTTCGGCACTGCCGTAGAGCGGATCAACGCCGTAGTTGAGCATATCACGGCTTTTTCTGCCGTCGGGTGTTGCGCCGACCCAGTAGCCGTAGAGAAGATGGGTTGACGGGGTGCTGAAATCGGGTCTGAACGGATTGCCGAGATAGTTTTTTTCGTTCGCAATCATATCGGCAACCCTTGATGCGATCTCGCCTGCCTCGTTGTCAACCTTTTCAATGTTGTTTCCGAATTTATCTGCACCAAGCAGAAAGTCACGCAAATCCTCGTAGCCAACAAAATCTGCCTTGAGCGCAGGAATGAGCTTATTTGCGTCCTGCGGTCTCTCTTTAAGAAGCTTGTCGATTGCTGCGAAGCAGTCGGCAACGACGGTTGTGCCATGGATGAGACAGCCGCTTCCGTTATACTTCGTGCCCTGTCTGTGAATGTCTCGTGCGTCGATTCCGTTGCGTTGACCACCCATAAAGCAGGAGAGAAACGGAACACGCTGAGTTGAAATAGCCTCCGATGCGCCGTTGGCGGATTTAGCCATTTCGTGCGCAAAGAATTTTACGTTTTTATAGAATTCCTCACGGATATTTTCAAGCGGTGCTTTTTCTGCATCGCAAAGCTTTTCACCCGTGATGAGTGAATAGCCGCCCGTAAGGGTCATTTCAAGAATCTTCGGCAGGTTGAACCAGCTGTTGGTCGTGTTGGCGTTGTCCTCGCCCATAATCAGCGGTTCCTGACAGCCTGCGATTGCGATATCCGGGAGATCGTCCTTGTCAACGCCGTGTGAGCCGAGCGTTTCAAAGAGTGCATCGTCGTTGAACATCGACGGAGTGAGAACGCCGGGGGAGAAGAAAAATCTGCCAAGTTCACGGTAAAGCTTTTCGGGAGTGTTCTTATGGAGCTTAACCGAGAGTATCGGCTGCGGCAGGTTCATATCGTAGTAAGCGTCAAGCAACGCATATGTAGTCGGGTTTGTCAGATCCTCGCCGCAGACGCTGCGGCCGCTGACGATGATGTTCTGTGAGATTGCCCAGCTTCTGTCCGCAACATTGAAGAAAACAAGGAAATGCTTGAATAAGGCCGCAGTCTCGTCACGGTCGAGTCCGTTTCTGTACGGCTCAAAAATTCTGTCGGCATTTCCGACGGAGAATGCGAACGGGTTCGGAGCCTGCTCAAGGCACATCATCTGCCATAATATGATGAACGACTGAATTGCTTCGTAGAGGTTTTCCGCTCCGTTGAAGGGGACTTTTTTGAGCGTATCTGCCATGAGAATAAACTGCGATTTCTGCGGCTCCGGCAGAGCTTCTGCCTTTTCTCTTGCAAGCTTTTCGTATCTTGCGGCAAGGTCGCACGCCGCCTCAAGGGCGATAACAAATGCCTTGTAGCCGTTGCCCTCCTTGTTCTTCATCTCATTGATGAGAGCTTTAAGCCCGTGCTTCAAAGCAAAACGGAAGTCGGGAATAAGATGTCCCGTAACCTGTTCAAAGAAATATATAACTTCCTTTGTGTAGCTTTCGCTTTCGGAATATACCTTTTTGAGCTTCTTTGCATATTCTGTCTTGAGAAATTCGTCCTTGGCTTTCTTAATTCTCTCCTCGGTAAATTCCTCATTCGGCACGATATCGCCGAAAACAGCGGCAGGGTCGCAGTAGCCTGCAAACTCCTCAACCCTGAACGACGGATTGATAAGCGCATAGCTTCGTGCAAAGGAATCGTCCTGAGTGCCTGCAAAGATCTGATTTTCGTCAAGGTCAATTGGGATATCCTTTACGATTTCCTTAATTATGAGAGCTTTTTTGACCTCCTCATCGTATTCGGCAAGCGAATCATAAATCCGGAGCTCCTTTTCCTTGGCGATGAACCAGCCGTCAAGTCTGTCCTTGGCTCTCTCGTGTTTGAAGAGCACCTTTGCCTTTTCGGTCACTTTTTCAGGCGTATAGATGTCATATATCATACCGCTACCTCCGTTCAGGTTTCTATAAAATGTATGCCGTCCTTTTCGAGGCGGTTTTTGAATATTTTTATTTGTTCATCGGTCACAAAGCCGTCCGTAATTTGATACTCCTCTGTCCATTTGCATTTGCCGAATTCATGGTAGGCGAGGATTTCCACGACCGTATTTGCCATATCCATTTTTTTGAACAGCTCGGCGAACGGCTCGGGATCTGTGTTGACGTGATTTATCAGCGGGATTCTGACGTGAAGCTGATTGCGCTTATGTGAAAGCTTTATGAGATTTTCAACCGTCATTTTGTTGCTGTGTTCAACATACTTTTTATGTATATCGTCGTCGGGATGCTTTATGTCGACTATCATATAATCAACGTAGTCGGAAATTTCGCAAAGTCTCGGGCTTGAACCGTTGTTTTCGATAGCCGTATTTACCCCAAGCTCCCGTACCTTTTTTAACACATATATAAGGTCATCGGGCTGCAGAGTCGGCTCTCCTCCGGTGAAGGTGACCCCGCCGCCGTCAAAGAACATCATTCTGCTTCGCTCGATTTCTTTAACAATATCGTCGTTAGGAACGTCCTCCGCCTTGTCGGAAAAAAGCGGCATACTCTCGGGATTGGAGCACCATTTGCATTTGAAATTGCACCCTTGCAGGTGATAGATGAGACGGTTTCCGGGACCGTCCTGTGAATAATTAAACCCTTTTTGTAAAATTCTCATAATGAGCCTCCGTTTACTTCGCTTATCGTATCATACTTTTATATTTTTTTCAACATTCCTTTAATTTTTCGGCAAAAATACAAAAAATCGGCATTTATAATTGGTTTAAAAACCCAAAAATGCAGTTTATTGTGACTGTTATATTGACGTTATTGACTTTTGAATAAAAAACAAATATAATGCTAAATGGTGATTGATATGCTTTTGACGATAGATATCGGCAATACCAATATAACTATGGGAATTTATGAAGGCGACGAATTGCTGTTTACTTCTCGCTTGGCAACGGACAGAAAGAGAACAAGCGACCAGTATTCCGTTGAGCTTCTTAATATTTTTAAACTGCATAATGCAAGTTGTTCCGGCTTTTCGGGTGCAATAATAAGCAGCGTTGTGCCCGAGGTCGTCAATGCCGTGGGCAGTGCTGTTGAGACCGTTACAGGGGTTACTCCGAAGGTTTTGTCGTCTGATATAGGAACGGGGTTGAAAATCGTTACGGGTACAGAGGGATTTCTCGGTGCCGATTTGGCTGTAGCCTCCGTTGCGGCGATAGATAAGTATGAATTACCGTGCTTTATCGTTGATCTCGGAACTGCTACCAAGATCATTCTCCTTGATGAGGACGGAGTATTTCTTGGCTGTACGATTTCGGCTGGTGTCGGGATTTCGCTTGAAGCTCTTGCGAAAAAGACCTCGCAGCTTCCGGCGGTCAGGCTGACTGCACCGCCGACATCAATCGGTACGAACACCGTGGACTGTATGCAGTCCGGTACGGTTTTCGGAACGGCAGCGATGCTTGACGGCCTTACGGCGCGAATGGAAAGGGATTTCGGAAGGAAAGTTAAAACAACGGTCGCTACCGGCGGCTTGGCGGAGGAAATTGTTAAAAATTGCGATCGCGAGATTATATTTGACCGTGATCTTATTCTTGAGGGTTTGAAAAATATTTATAAACGGAAGGGCTTTTAAAAATGAAATTAGCTTTAAGGGAAGAAAGAAAAGAGAAATTGATATTTGTGGCGGTTTTGACCGCGCTCATAATTGTAATGAGTCTTACGCCGCTCGGCTATCTTAAAATGCCGAGAGCGTCCATAACGTTTTTACCTGTTCTGGTCGTTATCGGTGCAGTTCAGTACGGACCGCTTTGCGGACTTTATCTTGGCACGGTTTTCGGAATTTCGAGCTTTGTTCATTGCTTTGATCCGAACTATGCTTTCGGACAAACATTTCTGCACATCAGTCCGATTCTGTTATTGCTTGTCTGCATTATTCCGAGAGCGCTGATGGGTCTTAACTGCGGACTTATACATAAGCTTTTCAGTCGAAACACCTCGCCGATATTTGCGAACATTATTTCGTCGTTAAGCGGCGGATTCCTCAACACTGTTTTCTTTGTCGCGGCATTGCTTATTGCATTTTACAACAGCGACTATATACAGGACCTCGGCTCAAACCCTACTCAGATTGTCAGAACACTGATAACGTATAATGCATATATTGAGTGGGTTGTCTGTACAATAGTCGGAACGCTTGTGCCGTGCATTAAATCGAGATTAGCGAAGAAAAACAGTCCCGATATTTCCGAATCGGAGCTTATCTGACCTTGACTTTTTTTCAAATTGGTGTTATTATTCTTGCAACGGCTGTGATAAAGAGGGCCGGAGCAAAGCTTTTCAGAGAGTCGGCGGCAGGTGAGAGCCGACAGTGAAGCTCCATGTGCCTATGGCTTTTGAGCCGAAGGCCTGAAATAACAGTAGGGTCTTCCGTATATCTGCGTTAAAGAATCGAGTGGTATTCCGATAAGGATTACAAATTGAGTGGTACCGCGGGTTTTCTCGTCTCAAAGTTATAATGCTTTGAGACTTATTTTTTTTGCTCTCGTTGGCTATTTTTCCGCCGGAAACGCTAAAAATGCTCGCCAATACAAAAGTATTGCCTGCGCTTTTTAACGTCTCCGACGAAAAATTACTTATAACGATAACGGTACGGCTGAAATTTATTAAAACTTTTTTATTATGACAATAATAAACAGAGGAGGATATATAATGAGTAAAGGAAAGTTTTATATTACGACGGCTATTGCCTATACCTCACGCAAGCCGCATATCGGCAACAGCTATGAGATCGTAATGACAGACGCAATTGCAAGATACAAGCGATTACAGGGCTACGATGTTTTCTTCCAGACCGGCACGGACGAGCACGGTCAGAAGATTGAGGAGATCGCCGCCGCAGAGGGTATCACCCCGAAGCAGCATGTTGACCGTGTTGCAGGTGAGATCAGAGAAATCTGCGACCTTTTGAACACTACCTACGATAAGTTCATCAGAACGACCGACCCCGACCACGAGAGAGTTATTCAGAAGATTTTTAAAAAGCTCTACGATCAGGGTGATATCTATAAGGGACACTATGAGGGAATGTACTGTACCCCCTGCGAGTCCTTCTGGACAGAATCACAGCTCATTGACGGCAAGTGCCCTGACTGCGGCCGAGAGGTTAAGCCTGCCCGTGAAGAGGCGTATTTCCTCAAGCTTTCAAAATATCAGAAACAGTTAGAGGAATACATTGAGACTAACGAGAACTTTATCTATCCCGAAAGCCGAAAGAAGGAGATGCTCAATAACTTCATCAAGCCGGGTTTACAGGATCTCTGTGTTTCAAGAACCTCGTTTAAATGGGGCATTCCTGTTGATTTTGATCCGAAGCACGTTGTTTACGTTTGGCTTGACGCTCTTGCAAACTACATTACGGGTATCGGCTACGATCCGGACGGCTCGAGTGAGCAGTATAAGAAATACTGGCCTGCCGACGTTCATATAATCGGTAAGGATATTGTCCGTTTCCATACTATTTATTGGCCGATCATGCTTATGGCTCTCGGAGAGCCGCTTCCTAAGCAGGTTTTCGGACATCCGTGGCTTCTTTTCGGCACCGACAAAATGTCAAAATCAAGAGGCAATGTTATTTATGCCGACGATCTTGTTGACCTGTTCGGCGTTGATGCTGTAAGATACTATTTGCTTGCCGAAATGCCCTATGCTTCGGACGGTTCAATCACATACGAAAACATGATCGAACGCTACAATGCCGACCTTGCAAACACACTCGGCAATCTTGTTAACAGAACTATCGCCATGACGAACAAGTATTTTGACGGCGTTGTTCAGCCGGGCGACGTAACCGAGGAGCTTGACGGTGAGTTGAAAGCTCTTGCGGTTGAGACTGTCGGCAAGGTGGACAAGCTTCTTTCGGAATACAGGGTCAGCGATACGCTTGACGCAATATTCACGCTTGCAAAGCGCTGCAACAAATACATCGACGAGACAGCCCCGTGGGCACTTGCAAAGGATGAGAGTAAGAAAGCCCGTCTCGGCACCGTGCTTTACAATTTGCTTGAAAGCATTCGCTTTGTAGCTGTTCTTCTTTCTCCGTTCCTGCCCGAAACATCTGAGAAGATTCTCGCTCAAATTAACACGGATATCAAGGATTACGATTCGCTTTCAGCTTTTGGTGCACTCAAGGCAGGCACTGTTGTAGGTAAGGCCGAGCCGCTCTTTGCACGAATTGACGCAAAGGAAATGTTAGAGAAGATTGAAGCGAGAGCCGAAGCTGCTCAAGAGGCAGCCAAGGAGGAAAATGCCGAGGTCGAGGAAGCAGAGGGCCTTGCAAAGATTGGTATTGAAGATTTTTCTAAGGTTGAGCTTAAGGTTGCGGAAATCAAGGACTGCGAGCCTGTCAAGAAAGCGAAGAAGCTTTTAAAGCTTACGCTTGACGATGGCAGCAAGACGCCGAGAACCGTTGCGAGCGGAATTGCAAAATGGTACAAGCCCGAGGAGCTTATCGGACACAAGGTAATCGTTGTTTCCAACCTCAAGCCTGCCGTACTCTGCGGTGTTGAGAGCAACGGAATGATTCTTGCCGCCGACGCAGGCGACGAGGCAAAAGTCGTATTTGTTGACGGCATGCCGAACGGAGCAAAGATAAGATAATGTACCACTCGATTTTTGATACGCACGCCCACTATGATGATGAGAAATTCAATGAGGACAGAGAAGATCTTTTGAAATCTCTGCCCTCAAAGGGTGTTGTAAATATAATCAACTGCGGCTGTGACCTTGCATCGAGCCTTAAAAGCATTGAATTCTCAGAGGAATATGATTATTTTTATTCTGCCGTAGGAGTTCATCCGAGCAACATCACGGGCGATTCATATGATGAGCTTCAAAAAATCAGAGAGCTTTATTCGCATCCGAAGTGCGTTGCCGTCGGTGAAATCGGATTGGAGTATCACTACGATTTTGTTCCGAAGGATAAACAGCTTGATATTTTTGAAAAGCAGATTATTCTTGCAAACGAGCTTGAACTGCCCGTTATCGTTCATGACCGTGAAGCGCATGAGGACACAATGAACCTCTTGAAAAGGTACAAGCCAAAGGGCGTTGTGCATTGCTTCTCCGGCAGCGCCGAGATGGCAAAAGAGGTGCTGAAGCTCGGAATGTATATCGGTCTCGGAGGAGCAGTCACGTTCAAGAATGCACGCAAACCGCTTGAGGTTGCCGAAATCGTTCCCGAGGACAGGCTGCTGCTTGAAACGGACTGTCCGTATATGACGCCTGTGCCGTTCAGAGGCCGGCGCAATTCGTCGGATTTGATTGTGTATTCAGCCGAAAAGCTTGCCGAGGTCAGACACATGGACACGCAAAAGCTTATTAACACCGCAAACGAAAATGCTCGCAGACTGTTTAAAATTGAATAAGCAAAGGCTATGACGGGATAAAACTTGTCATAGCCTTTTTTATTGGTTTTGCAAATCAAACAATCACTTAATCCGTCCGTACAAATCAAGCGTAGCGGCACAGCGTGAATTATCGTCCTTACATCCTGTTACAATGATTATGTATTCTTTGTTGTTCTTCTCGAAAACCGATATCAAGCAATAGCCTGCACTGTCGGTTGTACCTGTTTTGCCGCCGACAAAGTCCTTGCAATAGTAGGGGCTTTTCGGGTCAATGAGCTTAATATGATTTTTCCAAGTTATGCTTCCGCCTGCGGCAAAGGTTACTTTCGTCTCTTTAATGGAAATTATCTTCTTAATGCTTGGATTTTTAATGGCATATTTTGTCAGAGTCAGAAGATCCGCCGTGGTGGTGTACTGATTCTTGCTGTCCCAGCCGTCGGGCGTTTCAAACCGGCTGTCCGTCATGCCGATTTCTTTAGCGGTTTGATTCATAAGCTCGCAGAAATATGCGATCGCCTGCTTGTCGCTGAGCTTATCGTTCGGACGAAGCTGACGTGCCGTGCCGACAGCTATGGTGTAAGCCGCATCGTTGCCCGACATCAGCAAAAGTCCTGTCAACAGGTCGTAAAGAGTCAGCACGTTGCCCTTTTGAATAAGGCACAGGCTGGATTCGGGCTGAACCATGTCCTGCTCCGAACCGACGGTGAATTTTGCATCGGGCTTGACGTATTTGAGTGCCGTGCAAGCGGTCAGAAATTTCGTCATGCTCGCAGGATAAATGCGCTTGTCAATGTTTTTCTGCTGACTGAACCTGTCCGTGTCAACGCAGTATGTGAGTGCTGTCTTGTACGGGTCGGCAGGCGTTTTTGTCGTGGCTGCGGCCGTTGCAGATACTGCGGTTAAGCCGGCAGTTGCCGGAACGGTTGCGGCTTGCACGGCCGTCTCTTTCGTTATGTCAACAACAGTCGTGGAGCTTGCCTGATCGGAAAGTGTCGTAATATCATTTGAATATGTCCTTTTTGTCTGACAAGAAGTCAGCATTATAATTGCCGCAGCGAGCAAAATTGCAGACAGCCTTTTTGGTATTTTCATGGAATCTTTCCTTTGATAAGCTTTTTGAATATTATAATATCGTTTTGCTTTTCAGTCAATAAAATTATATATACGGACAACATTTTTGAGTTTTAAAAAAGCTTTATCAACAAGTGATTGAACAATTGCCGATATTATGATAGAATAATATTTATAAATCCGCAAAACAGAATGAAATTATCATGAGGTGATTGCAATGTATGAGAAATTTGACCCGATAAACAGTGCAAAACTGGTCCATCATTACATAACGAATATGTGCGACAAGGCTTATGACAACCTGCCATATTGGTTGCTTCTCCCAAATAAAAAACCTGCCGAAGCGGCGCATTGCCGTGTTGACGATGCCGAGCTTGTCGGATCATGGTATGAGGGCTTGACAAGCGCAATGCTTATGCTTAACACAAACGAGGGTAATGACGTTAAGCAGTCACTGCGCCGTCATCTTATGAAATCATGGGGCGAACACGGACTGCGCTTCTGTGAGAAATATCCGTGGACGCACACGGTTCATGCGTCTTTTCACGAAATGGGATATATTCTGCCTGCGCTTAATATGATTACCGAGGAATATCCGGAGGATGAGGAGGCGGAAAAACGTGCATCCGAGCTTGTGCGCGGTATGCGTTCACTTGTGATCGAGCGCAAGGTGTGTACCTTCTGGTCGGGTGATTATGACGAGGACGAGCCGCTTTACGAATTTCCTAACGATGTTTATTTAAAAGAAGGCGGATTTGACCTTACCCGGCATACGGGCAGGGGAGAGCAGGTGATTCGCAATGCCGTTTCTTTGCAGGCGCTTGTCCGCCGGTACGAGTTAAAGGGAGACGAGGTTGCGCTTGACCTTGCAAGAGGTATTGCTAATTATGTCCTCGATTCCTCAAGATATTTCAACTATAAAAAGGAGTTTTTCGGACACGTTCATTCGGCAATGTGGTTTGCGTGCGGAGTTGTGAAGCTTGGCAGACTCACAAACGAGGAAAGATATATTAAAGACGGCAAAGCAATTTACGATTATGTACGTTCGCTTTCTTCGGACTTTGGCTGGGTGCCCGAGTATGCGCAGTGGCATCCCGTTGAGGAGGAGCACTGCGAAACTTGCTGTATCAGGGATATGATAGTCTGTGCCGATGAGCTTATCAAGTGCGGTTATGAGGAGTATTGGAATGATATGAATCTCTTTGCACGCAATCAGCTTATGGAAAATCAGGTTAAATACACGGGCTACGTCGAGTGCGACAATTCAAGACCTGATGCGGACGGAGTGACATATCATGACATTGATAAGCGCATGATCGGCGGATTTACGGGCGGAAGTGAGCCGAATTCAATCTCTCTTTCCCGTTTCCGTTCGATTGCCGGCTGTTGCGTCGGCACGGCTCCCGTGGCGCTGAAAACCGTGTGGGACAATGCGATAACGGAGAATGACGGGGTTCTGACGGTCAATATTCCCTGCGACAAGGAAACCGCCGAGCTTAAAATGGAATCATTTATTCCTAATGATGGCATAATTTGCCTTACGGCAAAAAAGGCGTGCAAAGCAGGCTTCCGCAGGTACGATTGGATGCGTGATATATCTGTTACTCTCAACGGCGAAGAAATCGAGGGCACATTTGCGGAAATGAAAGAGGGGGACGTTCTCCGGCTTACGTTTGATATCGAGACTGTTGCGAAGAAAGAAACGGTGCGCGGAATTGAGTTTACGGTTTATTGGCGCGGATGTGATGTCGTTGATTTGATGCCGAGAGGGGAGCATGTCAGACTTTATCAGCGTGATCTCTCCAAGCCGAAATACTATCCGACACCGGAGGATGTTGCATATACCGGAGCGGCAAATTACGGACCGACCCAGCAAACAAAAAAGTAATACATAGAATTATATATATAAAAAAGACATTCCTTTTTTCGGGAATGTCTTTAATATTATCGCTGAATCAATATGCCTTGCCCCAATAGAGCATGTGCTTTGCAGGCTTGCCGCAACAAACACAGGTATCGCTGAGGTGTTCCTGCTCGAACGGAATACAACGTGATGTTATTCCAAGCTCGTCTTTGAGCTTATCCTCGCACTCACGGTCGCCGCACCACATGGCTTTGATAAAACCGGGCTTGTTGTCTGCAATATCTTTGAGCTCTGCATAGTCCCTTGCGGTGAAGGTCATTGCCGCTCTTCGGTCAATAGCCTTCTGATAAAGACCGTCACGGACAGCCTCAAGCAATTCGGGGATCTTTGCTTCAAGCTCATCAAGTGAAACAAAAATTTTCTCACCGTTATCACGACGAACAACAACACAGCGGTTGTTTTCGATATCCTTGGGACCGATTTCAAGACGAAGCGGAACACCCTTCATCTCATATTCCGAAAACTTCCAGCCGGCGCTGTTGTCGGAGTCGTCAAGCTTGACTCTGCAAACGCTTGCGAGCTTATTCTTCAGCTCGTTAGCCTTATCGAGAACACCCTCCTTATGGGAGGCGATGGGAATGATAACAAGTTGAATCGGAGCGACCGCCGGCGGAAGAACAAGTCCGTTGTCATCACCGTGTGTCATAATGATAGCACCGATAAGACGTGTTGTTGTTCCCCATGAGGTCTGGAACGGATGATGAAGCTTGTTATCCTTGCCTGTAAACTGAATGTCAAACGCCTTTGCAAAGCCGTCGCCGAAATAGTGCGATGTGCCGCTCTGAAGAGCCTTGCCGTCATGCATGAGAGCTTCGATGGTGTATGTATCCTCGGCTCCGGCGAAACGTTCTTTTGCAGTCTTAACGCCCTTTACAACCGGCATTGCAAGATATTTCTCACAGAACTCGGCATATACGTTGAGCATTCGGATTGTTTCCTCCTGAGCCTCCTCGGCCGTTGCATGGATCGTGTGACCCTCCTGCCAAAGGAATTCTCTTGTACGCAGGAAAGGACGTGTTGTCTTTTCCCAGCGAACAACGCTTACCCACTGATTGTAGAGCTTAGGAAGATCTCTGTATGAATGAACGATGTTTGCGTAATGCTCACAGAAAAGAGTCTCCGACGTGGGTCTGACGCAAAGTCTTTCCTCAAGCTTCTCGCTGCCGCCGTGGGTTACCCACGCAACCTCGGGAGCGAAGCCTTCAACGTGATCCTTTTCTTTTTCAAGCAGGCTTTCGGGAATGAACATGGGCATACATACATTCTCATGTCCTGTTGCCTTGAACATACTGTCCATAATGTGCTGAATGTTTTCCCAAATCGCATAGCCGTAGGGTCTGATAACCATACAGCCCTTAACGCTTGTGTATTCGCAAAGCTCGGCTTTTTTTACAACGTCTGTGTACCATTTTGCAAAATCCTCGTCCATTGACGTGATTTCTTCAACCATTTTTTTCTGCTGTGCCAATTTAACTACCGCCTTTAATTATTATTCGTGATCCTCAATATATCTTACTGCGTCGTCAACCGTTCTCATTTCTTCAACTGCCTCGTCGGGAATTTCAACATGGAACTCGTCCTCAATGCTCATAACAAGGTCAACAATGTCGAGACTGTCTGCGCCGAGATCATCGATAATGTCGCTGTCGGGGCGGATATCATCCTCGTCGATTTCAAGCTGTTCGGCTATTATCTTTTGCAGTCTTTCGAATACTGATACTGACATAGATAGAACTCCTCCAAAATAATTTATTTTATACACTAAAAGATATTAGTGTTATTTTATGATTTTGTCAATAGACTTTTCACAAATTATTTATAAATTCGCTTGTTTTTTTCTTTTTCGGGACACGGGAAAGAAAAAATGCATATGAAAAGCCTAAATGAATATTTTGCTAAAAGTAAAGGCATTTTACTTTACGACAAGCATTTCAACTTGTCACGGTGGAAAACTCGGTGGAAAGTGTGGAAAATTTGACGCATTTTCAAGGCATTTGAGCCTGTTTTGTGGAAAATTCGTAAAGGCATCAGCCTTTACATGTGGAAAACTTTATTTTTTAAATAATTATTATCACGATGATTTGCCGATGAATATTCAATGAATACTGAATATTTTTACTCCTGAGAAGTGATGACTCTTTCGGCAAGGGCTTTTAACTCGTCCATGGTGGAAAGCTGTCCGATTTCTTGCCTGAAGGCCGCCGCACCGCGTATTCCTTTGATGTACCAAGCGGCGTGTTTGCGCGCTTCGCGCATGCCGATTCGCACGCCTTTGTATTCGCAAAGAGTGCCGATATGGCGGAGCATGACGTCCATTTTTTCTTCGAGTGTCGGCTCTGTGAAATCTGCTTCTTTGTTAAGATATGCATTTATGCATTGAAATATCCACGGATTTCCCAATGCCCCTCTGCCGACCATCAGAAAATCGCAACCCGTCATGTCAAGCATCAGCTTTGCACTCTTTCCGTCAACAATATCGCCGTTGCCGATAACAGGAATCGAGACGGCTTTTTTGACGTTTGCAATTTCGTCAAGCGACACGGGAGGAGCGTACATCTGATCCTTTGTTCTGCCGTGAACCGTGATAGCGTCTGCACCTGCAGCCTCGATTATTTTTGCAATTTCAACAGCGTTTATGCTGTTCTTATCCCAGCCGATTCGTATTTTTGCCGTGACGGGAACGGGGGAGACCTCAACGACCTTTTTAACAATTTTGCCGATCAGCTCCGGATTTTTGAGAAGAGCCGAGCCACCGCCGTTTCCTGCAATCTTCGGCGCAGGGCAGCCCATGTTTATATCAATAAAGTCGGGAGAGAACTCCATGGCCTTCAAAGCGGCATTTGCCATGATTTCAGGATCGTCACCGAATATCTGAGCGCCTGCCGGGCGTTCGGCATCCGAGAGAAAGAGGAGCTCCTTAGACTTTTTGTCTTGCATTGTTAAACCCTTGGAGCTGACCATTTCGCTGATGACATATGCCGCACCGTAGCTCATGCAAAGCTCGCGAAAGGCTCTGTCGGCAACTCCTGCCATGGGCGCAAGACAAGCGTATCCTTTTATTTCAAGATTTCCGATTTTCATTAAATCACCAAGATTTATTCTACCACATTTATTATATGATTGTCAAAAAAAATTGAGGTAAAATAGTTTTGTGAAGAAAGCTATATTTATCAAGCTGATACGGTGCGATATCTCTAAATAAGACTTAAACCGCAGGACGTGATGTCAAATCACAGAAATAAAAACAGGCGACCGCCGGCCGCCCTTTTAAGAAATATTTAATTTTGCCAAAGAATGCTGCTGTCCGTGAGCATGGGATAGCGAATCAGTTCATTGCTCCAAAGATCCTCACGGTGCATATCGACCGCCGTAATCCGGCGGTTGTCATACGTTGTGTAGTAATAAATTCCCTTGCTTGCGTTGCAGCAGGAGGTGTAAATCGTGATTTCGTATTTGCCGTCGGCAACCTCACAGCAGCCCCTTTGCTGTTCGACCGAGCCGAGAATATGGAAAAACTGACTGACGCTTTCCTTTTCGGAGTTGCCCGAGACGGAATTCATTTTTGTAAATGCGACTTTTACGAATCTTGATGCCGAGGAGAGATCCCCCGGCAGACCTATAGCGCCCATTCCTCTGCTGTACATATCAAACGAAAGCTTGTCCGAAAAATTGTTCTTCGGCTGCTTCGGTGAGAGGTACGAGAAATCATTGAGCCGCTGCATTTGCGTTTCAAAAGGCGGATTGTTCGTCAGTACACCGATAGGGTTATCATAGATTTTCAGCCCGTCGGCAACGGATTCGACTGTGATTGACTTGTCCTTGTCTGCGATTATCCAATGAAGCTGTGCTGTCGGAAGCTTGTCGCCGAAAGGCGTTCCGACAAGGTTGGTATTGCTCAAAAGCGTCTGCACTTCATCAACCGTGGCGCATTGAGAGAGAATCCACGGAATAAGCTCAAACTGTGCGATGTTTGTTTTATCATCAACAGGCTGAGCATAGACCGCATTGCCGACAAAATTAAGCCCTGCAATGCCGAGGCCCTTCTCGTTGACTGCATCGTAATAGAGCGGATAGCCGTCTGCAACGTGCGCCGTTCCTATTATCGCATAGTGGCTTTCGATCGGCTCCGTGTGCTTGAAGTTAAAAGGATAGTTTCTCGGAGTTACCGTGATTTCATCTCCGTAGGAAAACTCATAGTCTAAGGTTCTGCCGAAATAAAAATCATTTGTTTTGTATGTCGCCGCTGTGCACATGAGGATCTTCCTTTCTTTGAAACGTTCGTTGAATTTATTATATGCCGATTTTGTTTTTATTTTCGTTGTATTATGAAAATGTACTTTTAAACTATTCCGTCATATTTCACCATGTTCATATATTTGAAGCAGAAGGTGAGGGAAATCACGCCGGCAACGCACCAGCCGACAGGCCATGAGACCCAGATTCCGGTTGAAGCGAGAGCGGTTTTTGAAAGAATTATTGCAAGAACGACACGCAAGACAAGGTCTGTGAATGTACCCGTCATAAAGGCTTTCATCTGTCCCGCACCCCTGAGCACGCCGTCGGAAACAAGCTTTGCGGCTGCGAAGAAATAGAACGGAGTCAGAATCCTCAGGAAAAGCATACCTGTGTCCATTGCCGTTCCCGTCGGGCTTTCGAGGAAGAAATAAATTAGATAACGGCTTGCGAGCAGATAAACGGCAACGATCGGAATACAAATCATCCACGTCAGCTTTACGCCTGCCTTGAAGCCCTCTTTTATTCGGCCGAATTTGCGTGCGCCGAGGTTCTGCGCCGTGTAATTTGAAATTCCGTTGCCGAAGGTCGTGAACGAGGTTATGACAAGATTGTTGAGCTTGATTGAAGCCGAATATCCGGCAATTACGCCCGAACCGAAGCTGTTGATAACGCCCTGAATTATAATATTGCCGACCGAAATGAAGCTCTGCTGAAGTATGCTCGGAATTGCAACGGCGGCAATTCTTTTAAGAAGTGCAAATGAAAATGCAGCAGGCTTGCCGTCGGTTTCAATATTTGCAAAGCGACGGAACACAAAGAATACGGCGAGTATGCAGCTTATACCCTGACAGATAAAGGTCGCCCATGCAACGCCGCTGACGCCCATTTTGAAGCCTGCGACAAAGAGAATGTCGGCGGCAATGTTTGAAACGGACGAGCAAGCGAGGAAGATAAACGGCGTCTTTGAATCTCCGAGAGCGGAGAATATGCCCGAGGCGATATTATAATAGAAAACAAACGGCAGACCGATTATGTATATTAAAAGATAAAGCTTTGAATCGGCGAAGATGTTTTCGGGCGTGTTGATAAGCTCAAGCAGCTTTGTTGAGAAAATCAAGCCGAGAGCCATGAGTAAAATACACAGCACGCCGCCTGAAATCAGGGTGGTATAAACCGCCGTTTTCATGTCTCTGAAACGCTTTGCGCCGAAAAGCTGGGAGGTGATGACCGAACAGCCGATATTGCAGCCAAAAGCGAACGCAATGAAGATAAGCGTGATCTCATAGCTGTTGCCGACTGCCGCCAAAGCGTCATTGCCGATGAATTTACCCGCAACAAAGCTGTCGGCAAGATTATAAAGCTGCTGAAATATTATGCTGCCGAAAAGGGGAAGGCAGAATTTCCAAACCACAGTATAGGGCTTTCCTATCGTTAAGTCCTTATTGATAACACACACATCCTTATTGACGAATATTCTTAATTATATTATAATACAAGAAACCATGTATGTAAATCATTTTTTGAAGCTTGGCTGACGGAGTGAGGTTACACAAACTCAAAAAGGGAGAATGAATCTATGAAGAAAATAATTCTTTTGATAACAACCTTTTTAACAGCTTTTGTTTTGGTGATTCTCGGTATTGTAGGAACACTTTCTGTTCGGTCAAAGTCCGAAACCGATTCCCAATGTACAATTGAAAAGATAGAAAATTATGAAATTAAGGATGCTTCGTACAATTTCACTAAACTTGATGGGATGATAAAAAAATATGAAATACAAGTAAAGGGTTTGTTGACCTTTTATTTGGACGGAGAGAAGATTGAAAACAACGAAGAACATTTTTTTCATACATCGGATGACGAATTTTTTAAAAATGTAATGGAACATTCTGATCAATACGGGCTCTATGAAGTAACGGTTAGTATTAACAATAGATCAAACGAAATGATGTTTGATGTTGGTTGTATTCTTGACAGTGAAAGACACGCCGTCATAGAGACCGACTTTGCGGTAGAAGGAATTTCTGTCGGAGCAAAAAAAGACGGTCAATTTAACTTTGTGGTGCTTACGGACAAACCCGATCTGTCTGAGGAGCAGGTGAAAAATTTGCTTATTTCCGATGGATTGAAGCTCACTTATCAAACGGAAAGCGGTGCAGACATTCATAATAACGAAATACATATAAAATAAACATGTCTTTAAAATTTGAGGAAAATATCGGGAAAAGAACTTTTTGATTGTGAGGATAACCTCAGCTTGAAAGCGGGCACAGAAAAGAAAACTGTTGTTGATTGATATTTATATTTCGCCGTGACGCTACTCTGCAAGGAAGGCAAGAGTGTTCCTACACCGAAAGCAATTTTATTAGATTTTCTTGGTGCGATGTGGGCATCGCACCCTACGGTGATGTGCAAGAAACGAACAATTTGTAGGGGTTGATGACCGCATCGACCCAAAGGCAGAAGAAACTCTACTCAGCGCCCTTTTAGGGTAGCGAAGTGTCGACACGGTAGTGAATGAACGTCCGGTGGACGTTCAGAGCCGGAGCGTGACCGAGCCGCAGCGAGACGCTGTCGGCGAAAGTGATAATGGGCTCCTCCAATGGGGGAGCTGTCAGCGAAGCTGACTGAGGGAGTAAAGTCTCATCAAACTAAAACTCCCTCTGTCACGACTTCGTCGTGCCACCTCCCTCAAGAGGGCGGCCACGAATATTCTGCACCGAAAGCAATTTATATCGGAATTTTCAAGGTGCGATGTAGGCATCGCACCCTACGGTAAGAGTAGAAAAGTAATGTCGTACAGAGGCATGAAGCAGCACAAACGGTAATTTTACTCTCCGACAAATAAAATAACACAATTCCTTGAAAAAGTGTATTTTTATTCACTTATCATTCACTGCTCTGCTCGCCGCTTTTTAGCAAACAACCGATTTATACGGTCGGTAACGTACTATCGAAGTCAAACGCTTTGTAAATTTGCATATAATATTTTATACACTTGAAAAACCGTTGTGCATATATACAAAAACGCTTGAAGTATGAAAAAATGTCTTGCATAAATATACACTTTATGCTAATATATGTGCATAAAACACAGACAATACTGTATATCGGAGGTATTATTATGAATAAGAAGGATATCAAAAAAATTGTACTCGCTTACTCGGGCGGACTTGATACATCAATCATCATTCCGTGGCTCAAGGAGAACTACAACAACCCCGAGATAATCGCTGTTTCGGGTAACGTAGGTCAGGCAAGCGAGCTTGAAGGACTTGAGGAGAAGGCTCTCAAGACAGGCGCATCGAAGCTCTATGTTGAGGATCTCACAAAGCAGATGCTTGACGAGGTTGCTTTCCCGTGCGTTCAGGCAGGTGCTCTTTATGAGAACTATCCGCTCGGCACGGCTCTTGCACGTCCGATCATTGCAAAGAGGCTTTGCGAGATCGCCGAAAAAGAGGGCGCGGACGCTATCTGCCACGGCTGCACAGGTAAGGGCAATGACCAGGTAAGATTCGAGGTTGCCATTAAGGCTTTCGCTCCCGACATGACAATCATCGCTCCGTGGAGAGAGTGGGATATCAAGTCACGTGACGAGGAAATCGACTACGCAGAGGCACACAATGTTCCTCTTAAGATAAACAGAGAGACAAACTACTCAAAGGACAAGAACATCTGGCATCTTTCTCACGAAGGTCTTGACCTTGAGGACCCGGCAAACGAGCCGCAGTATAACAAGCCCGGCTTCCTTGAGATGGGTATTTCTCCCGAACAGGCTCCGGACAAGCCGACCTATGTAAAGATTCACTTTGAAAAGGGCGTTCCGACCGCTATCGACGGAGTTGAGATGGATTCCGTAGCTCTTGTTACAAAGCTCAACGAGCTTGGCGGCGCAAACGGCATCGGACTTCTTGATATCGTTGAAAACAGACTTGTCGGCATGAAGTCAAGGGGCGTATATGAGACTCCTGGCGGAACGATCCTCTACAAGGCGCATGAGATGCTTGAAACAATCACTCTTGATAAGGAAACCTCGCACTATAAGGCACTTGTAGGTCATAAGCTCGGCGAGCTTGTTTACAACGCTCAGTGGTATTCACCGCTTACAGAGGCTATCCTTGCTTTCGTTAAGGAGACTCAGAAGACGGTTACAGGCGACGTAAACGTTAAGCTCTACAAGGGCAACATCATCAACGCCGGCGTAACATCTCCGTTCTCACTCTACGATCCCGAGATCGCAACCTTCGATGAGGACGAGGTTTACAACCAGGCTGATTCGGCAGGATTCATCAACCTTTACGGTCTGCCGACCAAGGTTTATTCAAAGATGAAGAAAAAGGCCGGTCTTGACTAATCAATAAATATTCGGAGAATTATAAGCTATGGAAAAGATGTGGGCAGGCAGGTTTGCAAAGGAACTGAATAAGGAAGCCGATGATTTCAATTCGTCGATCCATTTTGACTGCAAGATGTATAAGCAGGATATAACCGGCTCGATGAAGCATGCAACAATGCTTGCAATGCAGAAAATCATCACCGACGACGATTGCAATAAGATTCTTGCCGGACTTCAGTCGATACTTGACGACCTTGACAGCGGCGCTCTTAAGTTCGATATGGACGCCGAGGATATTCATATGTTCGTTGAGTCCGAGCTGACAAAGCGTATAGGCGACGTCGGCAAGAAGCTCCACACGGCGAGAAGCCGTAACGATCAGGTTGCCGTCGATATCCGTCTTTATCTCAGAGACGAGACGGAAGAGATTATTCCGCTCATCAAGAATCTGCTTGCTGCCATACTTTCCGTTGCAAAGGATAATAAAAACACGATTCTTCCCGGATATACTCATCTTCAGCGTGCTCAGCCGATAACCTTTGCTCATCATCTTTTGGCTTACGCTATGATGTTTATCCGTGATATCGGAAGGCTTGAGGACGCTATGAAGAGGATGAATTATTCGCCTCTCGGCTCCTGCGCCCTTTCGGGTACAACATACAATACAAACCGTGAATTCGTCGCCGAGCAGCTCGGATTTGACGGAATCACGCTCAACAGCATTGACGGCGTTTCCGACAGGGATTTCTGCGTTGAGCTGATGAGTGCATTCGCAACGATTATGATGCACCTTTCCCGTTTTTCGGAGGAAATTATACTCTGGTCGAGCTGGGAGTTTAAGTTCATTGAGCTTGACGACAGCTTCACGACGGGCTCAAGCATCATGCCTCAGAAGAAGAACCCCGATATGGCAGAGCTTGTCAGGGGCAAGACGGGTCGTGTTTACGGCGACCTTTTCACAATGCTCACCGTTCTCAAGGGTATTCCGCTTGCATACAACAAGGATATGCAGGAGGACAAGGAGTGCATATTTGACAGCATTGCTACAGTTAAGCAGTGTCTTAAAGTTTTTGCTCCGATGATTGAAACAATGAAGGTCATCAAGGAGAATATGTATTCTGCGGCTCAAAAGGGCTTTATCAACGCAACCGACCTTGCCGATTACCTTGCTAAGAAGGGTCTTCCGTTCAGAAGCGCATATAAACTTGTCGGTCAGATCGTTGCTCATTGCATTGATAACGGTCTTGTGCTTGAAACAATGCCACTCGAGGATTACAAGAAGTACAGCGATTTGTTTGAGGAGGATCTTTTTACCGAGATTTCTCTCGAAACCTGCGTTTCAAAGAGAATTTCGGCAGGCGGAACGGGTCCCGAATCCGTTGAAAAGCAGATTGCGTATGTTGAAAATTATATTTAAACTTAAAAATATTTGGGCTGTCCTGATGAACAGCCCTTTTGTTCTAATTAAGTATTTAAAAATATTGTAAAACTATTTGAAAATTATATTAAATGATGTATAATTACAGGAGGGTGATACCGATGGTTAATTTAAAAGGCAGAGATTTTCTGAAACTGCTTGATTTCACAAGCGAGGAAATTGAGTATCTCGTCGATCTTGCGGCTGATTTGAAAGCAAAGAAGAAAGCGGGAATCCCACACAGGATCCACGAGGGTAAGAATGTTGCTCTTATCTTTGAAAAGACAAGCACAAGAACGCGTTGCAGCTTTGAGGTCGGTGCTAACGATCTCGGCATGGGCTCAACCTATCTTGCCGAAGGTTCGCAAATAGGCAAAAAGGAGAGCATAGCCGACACGGCGAGAGTTCTCTCGGGCATGTTTGACGGCATCGAGTACCGCGGCTACGGTCAGGATCTTGTTGAGGAACTTGCAAAGTATGCGAGCGTTCCCGTATGGAACGGCCTTACAAATGAATTTCACCCGACTCAGATTCTTGCCGATTTCCTGACTATCAAGGAGCAGTTCGGTCATCTTAAGGGAATCAACTTTGTTTACATGGGCGACGCAAGGTACAATATGGGTAATTCACTCATGGTAGGCTGCGCTAAAATGGGTATCAACTTTACCGCATGCGCTCCGAAAAAGTATTTTCCCGACCATGACCTTGTTGACACCTGCAAGGCGATCGCAAAGGAAAACGGCTGTGAAATTAAATTCAGCGAAAATCCCACAGAGGCCGTAAAGGATGCAAACGTAATTTATACGGATGTTTGGGTTTCAATGGGCGAACCGATGGAGGTTTGGAAAGAAAGAATCGACGACCTTATGCCGTACCAGGTCAATCAGAAGCTTATGGATGCGGCGGCAGACAACGTTGTGTTTATGCACTGCCTGCCCGCTTATCATGACCATAAGACAATTGTCGGCAAGGAGATCGGCGAAAGATTCGACTGTGATGCTCTTGAGGTCACGGACGAGGTCTTTGAAAGCGAACGTTCAATCGTTTTCAGAGAGGCAGAGAACAGAATGCACACTATAAAAGCAGTTATGGCGGCGACATTATGATTAAAAAAATTTACATTGTACTTGAAGACGGACACATTTTTGAAGGCAAGAGCTTCGGCGCAGAGGGCGAGGCTCTCGGCGAGCTTGTCTTTACAACAGGCATGGGCGGATATATCGAAACGCTCACCGACCCCAGCTATTACGGACAGATAGTTATGCAAACCTTCCCCCTTATCGGCAACTACGGCATCATGGAGGAGGACTTTGAAAGCGACAGGTCCTATGTCAGCGGCTACGTTGTCAGAGAGTGGTGCGAACTGCCGTCCAATTTCAGGACGGAGTATGACCTTGACACCTTCCTGAAAAAGCAGGGAATAGTCGGCGTTTACGGCGTTGACACCCGTGAGATTACGAGAATAATCCGTGAAAAGGGTGTTATGAACGCAAAAATTGTCAGCTCGGTTGATAATATCGACTATGACGAAATCAAGGCTTACAGAATCGTTGACGCAGTCAAGAGCGTAAGCTGTAAGGAAAAATATACGATATCGGACGAGGGAGCGAAGTATAAGGTTGCGCTTCTCGACTACGGCGCAAAGAAAAACATCGTTCGTGAGCTTGTTGCAAGGGGCTGCGAGGTTACGGTTTTCCCGTATGACACCTCGGCTCAGGAGATAATCAATATGAATCCGGACGGAATCATGCTCTCAAACGGCCCGGGCGACCCGGAGGAAAACATCGTTCCGATTGAAAACATAAAGGAGCTTGCCGGCAAATTCCCGATTTTCGGAATCTGTCTCGGACATCAGCTCACTGCCCTTGCAATGGGCGGAAAAACGATGAAGCTCAAATACGGTCACAGAGGAGTCAATCAGCCGGTCAAGCAGCTTGAAACGGGCAGAACCTATATTTCAAGCCAGAACCACGGATATGCCGTTGTTGCCGAAAGCCTTGACAGGCGATATGCAAGAGAGAGCTTTATCAACGCAAACGACGGAACCTGCGAGGGTATGGAATACAGAAGCAAGCAGATTTTCACCGTTCAGTTCCACCCGGAGGCGTGTTCGGGTCCTAAGGATACAAAGTTCCTGTTCGACAGGTTTATTTCAATGATGGGAGGAAAAAACAATGCCGCTGAATAAAGACATAAAAAAGGTACTTGTTATCGGTTCCGGTCCCATCGTTATCGGTCAGGCGGCTGAGTTTGACTACGCCGGAGCACAGGCCTGCCGTGTTCTCAAGGACGCAGGTCTTGACGTTGTGCTTGTCAACTCCAACCCTGCAACCATTATGACGGATAATGCGCTCGCCGACGAGATTTATCTTGAACCGCTGACGCAGGAGACCGTTAAAAGAATTATTGAAAAAGAACATCCCGATTCTATTCTTGCCGGACTCGGCGGACAGACGGGACTTACAATAGCTATGCAGCTTGCTCAGAACGGCTATCTTGAAAAAATGGGCGTTAAGCTGCTCGGCACCAACGCCGAAGCCATTGATAAGGCGGAGGACAGACAGCTTTTCAGAGATACGATGCTCAAAATCGGTCAGCCTGTTGTTCCGTCGGATATCGCAAACACCGTTGAGCGTGCGGCCGAAATTGCTCAGGAGATCGGATATCCCGTAATCATTCGCCCTGCATTCACCCTCGGCGGCGCCGGCGGCGGAGTTGTTTACAACGAAGAAGAATTAAGAGTTATTGCATATAACGGACTGGAGCTTTCCCCGATCAATCAAATCCTTGTCGAGCGCTTTATCGGCGGCTGGAAGGAGATCGAGTTTGAGGTTATGCGTGACAGCGTTGGCAACGTTATCGCTGTCTGCTCAATGGAAAACTTTGACCCGGTCGGCGTTCATACGGGCGACAGTATAGTTATCGCGCCTGCCGTAACGCTTTCGGACAAGGAATATCAGATGCTGCGTTCCGCCTCGCTCGATATTATCACCGAGCTTGGCATCGAGGGCGGCTGTAACTGTCAGTTTGCACTCAATCCCGAGAGCTTTGAATATTCCGTTATCGAGGTTAACCCGAGAGTTTCACGTTCGTCGGCTCTTGCTTCAAAGGCGACAGGTTATCCTATAGCAAAGGTTACAACCAAAATTGCGCTCGGATATACACTTGATGAGATCAGAAACGACATCACGGGCAAAACCTGTGCCTGCTTTGAACCTACACTTGACTATGTTGTTGTCAAGTTCCCGAAGTGGCCGTTTGATAAATTCGTCGGTGCAAGCCGTAAGCTCGGCACTCAGATGAAGGCAACCGGCGAGGTCATGTCGATCGCTCCGAGCTTTGAAATGGCGGTTATGAAGGCTGTCAGAGGTGCCGAAATTTCACTTGAAACACTCAATTATAATAAATTCCCAGATGACATGGACGTTGTCGAACGCTTGCATGAACAGGACGATTTGCGAATTTTCACCGTGTTCAAGGCTCTTAAAGAGGGTATAAGCATTGAGAAGATCCACGAAATTACGATGATTGACGAGTGGTTCCTCGGAAAGCTCAAAAATCTTGTCGACTATGAAAAAATGCTTGAGAGCGGCAAGCTTGACAAAGATTACTACGAAAAGGGCAAGAAATACGGCTACAAGGATTCGACTATTCTTAAAATGGCAGGCAAGCTTCCGGAAAAGACGCTTGACGCCGTTTACAAAATGGTTGACACATGCGGTGCCGAGTTCAAGGCAGAAACGCCATATTTCTACTCGACATATGACAGTGACTGCGAGTCAAGAGAGATCGAAAGAGGAGAGAAGGAACGAATCATTGTTCTCGGCTCCGGCCCCATCCGTATCGGTCAGGGTATCGAATTTGACTATTCCTCCGTTCATTGCGTATGGACCCTCAAGGAGCTTGGGTATGAGGTCATCATCGTAAATAATAACCCCGAGACGGTTTCAACCGACTTCGACACGGCGGACAGGCTTTATTTTGAACCGCTCAACGACGAGGACGTAATGAACATCATCAAGGTTGAAAAGCCTGTAGGAGTTGTTGTTGCGTTTGGCGGTCAGACGGCTATCAAGCTTACGAAGTTCCTTGATGAAAATAATATTCCGATTCTCGGCACATCGGCCGAGGGTATTGATATCGCCGAGGACAGAGAGCGCTTTGACGAATTGCTTGAAAAATTCGGCATCAGCAGACCCAAGGGTCAGACGATTATGGACACCGAGGACGCTATCCGAGCGGCAAACGAGCTTGAATATCCCGTTCTTCTCCGTCCGTCATACGTTATCGGCGGTCAGAACATGACTATCGCATATAACGACACCGATGTTAAGCGTTACATGGATATCATTCTTTCTCAGAAGATTGAAAATCCCGTTCTTGTTGATAAGTACATGATGGGTACGGAGCTTGAGGTTGACGTTATCTCCGACGGCAAGGATGTTCTTATTCCCGGCATTATGGAGCATATCGAGCGTGCAGGCGTCCACTCGGGCGACTCGATCGCAGTTTACCCGCCCTATAATATACTCGACAGCATGATTGACAAGATTGTTGATATTTCAACAAAGCTTGCGCTTTCGCTCGGCACAAAGGGCCTTGTCAACATTCAATATCTTATCTATCGCAACGAGCTTTACGTTATCGAGGTCAATCCCCGTGCGTCAAGAACGATTCCTTACATCAGCAAGGTTACAGGCGTCCCGATGGTTGAGCTTGCAACAAAGGTCATGATCGGCACAAAGCTCATTGAGCTTGGCTACGGCACGGGACTTTATAAGATCCCGCCGTATGTTGCGATCAAGGTTCCTGTATTCTCATTCGAGAAGCTCAACGATGTCAATTCCGAGCTTGGTCCGGAGATGAAGTCGACGGGTGAGGTTCTCGGAATCGGCAGAACCCTCAATGAGGCACTGTTCAAAGGACTTATTTCCGCAGGCTTCAAGGTTGGCCATGAGAGCACATATCACGACAATAAATACAACGGCGGAGTGCTTATCAGCGTTCATGATAAGGATAAGCCGGAAGTTATATCGCTTGCAAAGAAGTTCGCCGACGTCGGCTTGAAGATTTATTCAACGCCGAACACGGGCAAGCTTATTCAGTCGGCAGGCATCAATGCCGAGATTATCGAGGAATTCAGCGACGGCAAGCACGTTATCGAAATGCTCGAAACAGGCAAAATAGATTATATTGTTTACACCGGCTCAACGGCTAAATCGACGATTGAAAACTTCATCAAGATTCATCGCCGTGCAGTTCAGCTCTCAATCTGCTGTCTTACATCTCTCGATACGGCAAATGCGCTCTGCGATATTCTTTCAAGCCGCTTCACTCAGCGCAACACAGAGCTTGTCGATATCAATCATATGCGCTCGAAGCGTATGCGCCTGAATTTTACCAAGATGCAGGCGACGGGCAACGACGATATCTATTTCAACAACATGAATAAGAATATTCCGTCACCCGAGTCGCTGACTATCAACTTCACCGACCGTCATTACGGAATCGGCGGCGACGGCGTTGTTCTCGTTGAAAAATCGGATATTGCCGATGCAAAAATGGTTGTTTATAACGACGACGGAACTCAGACGCTTATGGCTGCGAACAGTATTCGCTGTGCCGCGAAGTTCCTCTATGATAACGGAATTGTGCCGAAAACGACGATGAAAATTGAAACCAACTGCGGCGTAAAGAACGTTCGTCTGTATTCGTTCAACGGCGAGGTAAGATCGGCTCAGGTCGATATCGGCAAGCCCGATTTTGATCCTGCAAGCATTCCGATGAAGACCGACACATACATGATAATCGACCAGCCGGTTAATATAGGCGGCGAATCTATCAATATCAGTTGTGTTACTATCGGTAATCCGCATTGCATCGTGTTTATGGATAATGTTGACAGTGTTGATCTTAATTCTCTCGGCGACAAGATCCGCAATTCGGGCATTCTTCCCGAGTATATCAATACCGGCATCGCTCGAATGATTGACAGAAACACAATCAAGCTCCGCTGCTATGAGAGAGCGGTCAACGGCGAGAGCCTCGGCTGCGGAACATCGGCCGCCGCTGCTGTTGTTGTTGCAACGGAGATGGGTCTTTGCAAGAAGGGCGAGGATGTAACGGTTAAGATGCCGGGCGGCGACGTCGTTATAACCTATACCGATGAAACCATTTTTGTCAACGGTGACACAAGAAAGGTATATGAGGGTGTAGTTGAATATTAAAATGATCCGTAAGTTTTAATAGTTCGTCATTGCTTTAAATTAAGAAAAAACAGCGTCTCCTCTTCCAAAAAGGGGAGACGTTAAGTTTTAGGTTCTTTATCAATAGTTGGGGTAGAAAAAAACAAAACCGCCGGTTCAAACGGCGGTTTTAATTTATCCTTCAAAATCCTGATCGAATATATTGAACTTCTCGGGCTCGTTTGCTTGAGCTTCAACCTCAAGCGGCGGAGTAATCTCAATTGAATCAAGCTGTTTTGCAATTTCCGAAAGCTCGTCATTGAGGTTGCTGATGCTTTTTGTAACAGCCGAAAGATTTTTCAGCAGTGACGGGAGCTTGCGTTCCGTTGAGTTTATATATTTGCTCGTTTTATCGGCAATACTGACGACCTCGTTATGGGCGTCGGTAAATTTTTTTGCAGAGCTGCTGAGATTGTCAAAATCGGGCTTGTTCTCGTTGCTTTTGTCAAAATCATCAAGCTTATCTTTAAGCTCGGAGAGCTTTTTATCTTTTTCACGTATAGATTTTTTCAGCTCGGCTATCTCTTCGCGTAGCTTTGCAATATCCTCTTTTGAAACCGACTTTTCATATTCCTCATCGAGTGAGCTTAGATATTGGTCGACCTGTTTTTTATCAAATCCGCCGACTGCTCTTGTTTTAATTGGAATATTGTTGCTCATTTGCGTGCCTCCGCTCTTAATAAGTGGTTACTGAATCTATAATAGCACAAAAAATGCTTTTTTGCAACGAAAAGAACCTTGTTAACCGCAAAAAGTGCATTTTTTCTTGCACTAAAGAGGTGAAAATGATATAATTAAATAAATATAATCGACGGGTGCGTTTATTTGCCGCCGAATGAGGAATGACACTATGGGATATTCAAATTTGAAATTTTCGGAAAATTCGACCTTTCTTGTAACGGGAGGAGCGGGCTTCATCGGCTCAAACCTTTGCGAAGCAATATTGAAAATGGGATATAAGGTCAGATGTCTTGACGACCTTTCAACAGGCAAGCAGGCGAATGTTGACATTTTTCTTGATAACCCGAATTATACGTTTATAAAGGGTGATATCAAGGATCTCGACACCTGCATGGCAGCGTGCGAAGGCGTTGATTACGTTCTCAATCAGGCGGCATGGGGCAGTGTGCCGAGAAGCATTGAAATGCCGCTTTTCTATGAAAAAAACAATATCATGGGTACTCTCAACATGATGGAAGCGGCAAGACAGCAGGGCGTTAAAAAATTTGTTTATGCTTCAAGCTCTTCTGTTTACGGCGACCACCCTGTACTTCCGAAAAAAGAGGGTCAGGAGGGCAATCTGCTTTCTCCCTATGCTTTGACGAAGCGAGTTGATGAAGAATTCGCTAAGCTTTATACAAGGCTCTACGGACTTGATACCTACGGCTTGAGATATTTCAACGTTTTCGGCAGGCGTCAGGATCCGGACGGAGCTTATGCGGCGGTAATCCCGAAGTTTATCAAAATGCTCATGAACGGCGAAACACCGACAATCAACGGCGATGGAATGCAATCGAGAGATTTTACATATATTGAGAATGTTATCGAGGCAAATCTCAAGGCTTGTCTTGCACCTCACGAGGCGGCAGGCAATGCCTTCAACATAGCCTACGGCGGACGTGAATACCTGATTGATATTTATCATTCGCTGACCCGCGCTCTCGGCAAGGATATCGAGCCGAATTTCGGACCCGACAGGGCAGGGGATATAAAACACTCCAACGCCGATATATCAAAGGCACGTGAAATGCTCGGATATGATCCCGATTATGATTTTGATTCCGGCTTGAAGCTGGCGATTGATTGGTATGTGGAGAATTTGTAATTCTTTGAAGATACATGCAATAAACAGGCTTTACCTTGAGAAAAAGGCTGATAAATGCACAGAATTACTTTACAGAACAAACACTATTTAAGGAGACTCAATATGCTCATTTACACCTGTGAACAGATGCGTGTCATCGAGGAGAATGCGGACGTTAACGGACTTTCGTATGTTGAAATGATGGAAAATGCCGGCAATGCCTGCGCCGAAAAAATCCACTCAACCATTGTCGGCTTGAATTCTGCGGCCAAGACGGTTGCGGTTCTCTGCGGCTCGGGAAAAAACGGCGGCGACGGCTTTGTTATTGCAAAAAATCTCAGCGACAAGGGCTACGGTATCCGGCTTGTGCTGACGAACGGCTATCCGACGGCATATGAGTCCAAAATCATGTATGCTTATCTTGAGGATAAGCCGGTGCTTGTCTCCGACCTCAAGCAGAATTACGATGCCTGCGTTTCGGCATGTATGAGTGCGGCGGCGATTGTTGACTGTGTTTTCGGAATAGGATTTCACGGCCGGCTTGACGAAACAACATCGAAATTTTTTAATGATATATCAAGGTCAAGAGCCAAAAAGTTTGCCGTCGATATCCCGAGCGGACTTGAGGGTAACAGCGGCGAGATTAAATCAGACTTTTTCAAGGCAGACTATACTCTTGCGATAACCTGCTACAAGCCCGTGCATATTCTTAAACCGGCTTCGGACCAGTGCGGAATCGTGTCGCTTATTGACATCGGCATTGACGAAAAATGCTACGATGCGGTAGGCTCGGACGTGATCGTTTCTGCGGAGCATAATGAGATAAAACGCTTTTTTAAACCGAGAAATCCCGCGGCAAATAAGGGCGATTTCGGCAGACTTCTGAGTGTTTGCGGCAGCCGTAATATGCAGGGAGCGGCAGTTATGGCGGCAAATGCGGCGGTTGAAAGCGGTGTTGGAATAGTTGACTGCGTTTTCCCGGAGGCGGCATATTCGGCGATAGCCTCAAAGCTCACCGAACCGCTTATGGATCCTATGCCCTCAACTGCTGACGGTTTTCTTAAGGCGGATAATTTGCAGCGTATCATCGAGCTTGCCGATAAATCAACGGCGGTACTTCTCGGCTGCGGACTCGGACTTTGCGAGGACACGGTGTGCCTTGTCAACGGGATTCTTGCAAACGTAAAAAAACCGATTATTCTCGATGCAGACGGAATAAATGCGGTTTCGTTTAATATAAATATATTGAAAGAAACCTCTGCTCCGTTGATTTTGACTCCGCACCCGGGAGAGATGGCAAGATTGACGGGTCTGAGCATTGAAGAAATTCAAAGCAACAGGGTTAAGGCTGCAAGGAATTTTGCAACTCAGTACGGCTGTGTGCTCGTCCTCAAGGGCTCAAATACCGTTGTTGCAGGACCGTCGGGAAGCGTGTACATAAACCGTACCGGTAATGCAGGAATGGCAACCGGCGGTTCGGGTGATGTTTTGGCAGGTATAATTTCCTCTTTTGTTTGTCAGTCTATGAGCTTGCAGTCAGCAACGATTGCCGGCGTGTATGTGCACGGACTTTGCGGAGATAACATAGAAAAAAAATACTCCATGCACGGAGTTACCCCGACAAAAATGATCGGCGAGATAGCGGAGGTTCTTTCAAATTTTGAATAATCGGGGATAATTTTGAAAAAGAGTCTTGCGATACTTCTCATTTTTATTATGATATTTCTACCCTCGTGCGGTAAAAAAATTAAGAAAGAAAACGTCACCCCGTCGAGACCGAATTGCACCGTCAGCGCAAGCTATAACGGTATTGACTGTTCGGCAAGGATAAATTACGATGAAACGGGGAGAATGACGGTTGAAATGCTTTCACCGATTAAGGGAATGACTCTCAGCGTTGACGACAGCGGCTGTCGGCTCGGCTATGACGGCATGGAGATTGACTACACGACGGAGCAGGCGAAAGGGTTTTGTCCGTTTATCGGACTTTATTCGGTGCTGAAAACCGTGTGCTACACCGTGCCGGAATCTGCAAGAATGAGCGGTGACAGTTATATTCTCAAATATCGCACGCCGGAAACGGAGTGCACGGCAATATCAAATAAAAATGACGGAAAAATTCGCGAGATTGAAGCGGATAAGATAAGGTATATATTCCAATAAAAAGCGGCTGTGCCGGTTATGGCGCAGCCGCTGAAGCTTTAATATTCTCTTTTTGAAGCCGAAAGAATTTTCCAAGCATCCCATTAAATCATTTAAGAGGAGGCTTAATAACGCTGACCGTCAATCATTAGCAAACCTTGCGCCGCCGGGTACGGAGACTTCGGCGGTCGCTCCGTCTACAATGCTGTAATTTAACATCGTTTTTTATCTGAGTCAGGCTTGAACTGAAACTGTGCGATTTATCGCTTTAGCTTCCGGCAGCGCTTACGGCAGTGGTGCTCATTATTTCGCCTTGCGGCTCTGTCGCAAGGTCGTCAACGCTTACTCCGAAATGTTCCGAAGCTTTTTGAAGATTTTCTTTTTTTAGCTCGTCGGCGTATTTGCTGCTGCCGATAGCGTTATACTGCAAGGTCAGCGGAAATCTTTCTTTTATGCTCCGACTGTAATCCGAACCCATGCTCGGCGTCCAATATTCTTTCAGGTTATATCCGCTGTCTGTCTTTTGTACAGTCAAAACCAGTGGACCCGAGCTTCCTGAAATTTCACTCAAGCCGTTTTTGTAAACAAAATTTTCATAGAGTGCGACCATATATATTTCTGTTGTATCACCTTTTCTTTTTGCACTGAGAACCTTATATGAGACAGCGGAAAAGTCGTTAGCTTCATGATATGCCGTTGGCGATTCCTGAGCAATTATCTGCTTTTCAACATAACTTGCCGTCTCGGTGTCAAGCGTAGCTTTATGGGGGAGCGCAAATGCACATATCACGGCGCCAAAAACAATAAAAGCAGTCAAAATAATGTATATCGTTTTTTTCTTTCCGACATTCTTTTTCTCCATTTTGAACACCTCCGATTATAGTTTGAAAATTGACGGCTTAATATGCGATTATTCAAAGGCGATACCGTATATTCAAGATGTGTAAGTTTTTTTCAATTGTATTTTACAGAAATTAACGTAATTAGTCAAGTCGAATATAATGATAATGCCGGATATCATTTCTGATCCCCGAAAAAGATGATTATTCCGTCAAATGATTGGCAAATATAATTATGACAATCAAAATCTCGGAGAGTGATAAAAATGACAATAAAACGGGGAGATATTTATTATGCAGATCTCAGCCCGGTCGTAGGCTCTGAACAGGGCGGTATGCGTCCTGTGCTGATAGTTCAAAACGATATCGGCAACAAATACAGCCCGACGGTCATCGCCGCCGCAATAACAAGTCAGCGCTTCAAAACTCAACTGCCGACTCATATTCAGGTGGACGCTCAGGACTGCGGCCTCTCTAAGGATTCAATAGTTCTGCTTGAGCAGGTCAGGACTCTTGACAAGCAAAGGCTCAAAGAGCGCATGGGCAACCTCGGCGAAAGGGACATGACAAGAGTGAACAGAGCATTGTCTGTCAGCCTCGGAATATTGAATTGAAAAAAATCCCGAACGCTCGGTAATGAACGTTCGGGATTTGCTGTTATTCGGTTGATTCTTTCCAGTCGGAATATCTGACGATTTCGAGTTTGCTGTTTTTATCAATTCCTTTGTATGCCTTATAGCGGTCGCCCCACATGGAGTTGATATTCGGAGTGGAATCCCAAAGATATCCCTGATACGGAAGTTCGGGAAGTTCAACGGTACTTCTTTCTTCTGCTATCTGCTCCTGAATATAGGTGTTGCGATCTCTTTCCGCAACAAAAATGTAACCGTAAAGAGTTGTATAGAAAATTACGCCGCAAATACAAAATGCAAGTAAGATACGCGACAAATTTCCGTTTTTAATCAAGGAATGCTTTTCGTTAAAAACATAGCCGAAGGCTTCACAAAGGAACAGGACAAAGAACATATATCCGCAGAAGAAGCATCGGCTTCTTATCGGTGTGACAACGAACAGCGGAGCCGTCAAAACGGCAATGCTGACTATGTAGAAGCTGAGTCTGAGCTTAACACCGGGTTCGTCTACGCATAAAAGGCTGAGCATTATAAGGGCAATGCCGAAGATCAAAACGAAAACACTCTCAAAATACTTTGTATAATTAAGGAAGATATTCCAGTTCGGATAAATCACACGGCATAGAGAATAAGCGGCGTAAGATATAACAATAAACAGATTAAAACGTATGAAAAGCTTTTTGAAAAGTTTGCAATCTTTATCCTTTTTGAAAAAAGATATGACAAGCGCAATACATACAAGTGCTATAAAAAGGTTAAGAACAACATTGTTAAGCGCAAGGTCTTTTCTTATGACGTCAAATAGATTTTCTTTAATGCGCGATAGAATACCGGTTGAAGTTGTTTCCATTGTCCTGTAATCGTCTTTTGAATTAGCGATATTCAGATATGCTCCGTTGGTAAACATTATTGCACAGCCGGCGACAGAACCCAAAAAGTGGCTGATAACAGGAGCAAATATTCTCTTATAGCCCACAAGCGTTCCAACGATAATTATAATGTCAATTGCAATCTGATATAATGTAATATTTTCCATGAAAAGGGCAGAACTCAGGCCAAGGAGGAAGGTCAAAGCAAAGGTTCCCTTCCTGAATTTCGGCTTGCCGTCAAAAATGCATTTTATGATGCAAATATATGCGATTACCAAAAAAGTCGGCGCGACATAGTTTGTAAAACCGGAGGTCCATGCAATTGTTTGTCTGAAAATATATCTCGGCATAACAAAAAGACCTGTCAGCGAAAGCAAAAGTGTTGCTATGCTCTTATGTTTAACAGATTGATGAATTAAAAAAACCAAGCCCGTTACAGTACCGGACATAACAAAGGACTTGAGAAGATTCGATCTCGTCAACGCAATTACGAGCAGGTTTCCGAGATATCGGCCGTTATAGTTTCTAAAATGCTCATGAAGTCGGTCTATTCCTATCTGTCCGCCCCATGCCCAGTCATCACCGGTGTAAGGAAGCATATAAGCAAGGCCGAAAAAGAATACAAACATTGCAATGAAAATTAAGAGAAATCTTTTATCTGTTTTTTTCTGCTTTTCCATTTTTTACCCTCCTAAATCAGGATAATTTTATCACATTGTTTTGTTAAAGTCAATAAAACACAATTAAAGGTAAAATGATATAAGGCGCATTGACAAAAATATAGGTTGATTTTAGCCTTGTTATATGCTAAAATAAAAAACATAATGCTGTTAGGAGTTGGATAAATTGAAGAAAAAAATAAAATATGCCGAATTTCCGGACATGAATACGGTTAAAGACATAGTTATTTTTGGCGGTAAAAAAGGTGCAGACAAGCCTCAGTATACTTTCTATAATTTTGACGGCGAGGTTGAGATGAAAACATTCGCTCAGGTTAACTATGACCTCACCGGTCTCGGACAGTACCTTTACAAGCTCGGTCTCAGAGGAAAAAAGGTAGCTATTCTCAGTGAGAACAGCTACTATTGGATCGCTTGCTATTTTTCGATTATTACAGGAAAAATAACCGCTGTTCCGATGGATCCCAAGCTTCCGGATGACGATATAATCGATATTATGATCCGCAGCGGCTGCAATGCCATTTACTATAGCGAGGACTTTAAGGACACTGTTGAAAAAATGAAGAAAACAGACGGTGTTGTAATTGAGCAATATATTAAAATAGAGGACTTCTATTCAATGGTTGAAGAGGGTCATAATGAGGTCAAGAACGGCGTTGAGAGTTATCTTGAGGACGAGGTTCTTCCGAGCGATCTCGCCTTCCTCGTTTACACCTCGGGCACAACGGGCAAGAGCAAGGGCGTTATGCTCTCGCAGGAGAATGTTGCCGCGGACAGCGTTGCTTCATGCCGTGTTATGACGGGCGGACCGGCAATCGGATTTCTCCCGCTTCATCATGCTTTTTCATGGGTCGGTGCTCTTTTCTCGGGCAATTTGCTGACTGAATGGGGATTTATCTGCCGCAGCCTTAAAGATATTCAAAAAGATATGAATACATATCATCCGCAGAATTTTTCGGCGGTTCCCCTTGCGGTTGAGACTATTTATAAAAAGATTTGGTTCACAGCGAAGAAATCCGGCAGAGAGGAAATGCTCAAAAAAGGACTTAAAATCAGTAATTTCCTTTTAAAACTCGGAATTGATAAGAGAAGAAAAATCTTCTCCGAGATCCTCAACAATCTCGGCGGCAACCTTGAAATGATCGTTTGCGGCGGCGCATATCTTGATGAGCAGTACGAAAAGGGTATGGAAGCCTTCGGAATCAAGATCATCAACGGCTACGGTATCACGGAGTGCTCGCCGGCAGTTACCTGCAACAGACTCGACGCTTACAAGGTTGGAAGTGTCGGAATTCCGCTCCCGTGCAACGAGATAAAGATCAAAGATCCCGACGAGGACGGAATCGGTGAAATCTGTGTTAAGGGCAAAAACGTCATGGTGGGCTACTACAATGATCCCGAAGCTACGGCGGAGGTCTTTGACGGTGATTGGTTCCTGACGGGTGACTACGGCTATATAGATGAGGACGGATTCCTCTTCTTCAAGGGCAGAAAGAAGAACCTTATTATCCTTTCAAACGGCAAGAACGTTTCTCCCGAGGAGATTGAGGACAAGCTTTCGACAATCGACTATGTTAAGGAAGTTGTTGTATATGAGGAAAAGGGCTATATAACAGCCGAGTTTTTCCTTGACACCGTTGAAACACCGGACGCAAAGGGCAGAATCAAGGCAGACGTTAATGAGATTAACAGAAAGATGCCCTCTTACAAACAGGTAACAAGAATTAAGACGAGAGACAACGAATTCCCGAAAACGACTACGCTCAAGATTCTCAGAGATTATAAGAAATAACAAAAATTTACCTCCTGTCATTTGGCAGGAGGTTCGTTTTTTTCAGTTTCTTTCAGCGATTTTTTTGAGATTTTTCCAACTGATTTCAGCCGAGTCAAAAACATCAAGCGGAGTCGAATCCTGTTCTATAATTATATATTCGATCCCCGAGTCGCGGCACGCTCTGTAGCACTCGTCAAGGTCAAGATTACCCGTGCCGATCTCGGCAAAATCACGCACATAATTTCCCTCGGCATCCTTAATAATGCGATAATCCTTGAAGTGACACACGCTGATACGTTTGCCGAGCTTTCTGATATATGATGCCGGGTCGACGCCGCCGGTCTGCGCCCAATGTATGTCAAAAATGAAGCTTATCAGCTCGGGATCAAGCTCTGTGAGCATCTGATATCCCGTTTTACCGTTGGGATATCTCATAAATTCAAACTGATGGTTATGATAAGAGAAGGTCATTCCTGCCGCATGAAGCTTTTTGACAGCAGGGGTAAGCTCCTCAACGAGCTTCTTGACGCCGTCCTCGCCGCGGTACTTTTCTTCGATCCAGCCGATTCCGACATTCTTGCAGCCGAGAGCCTTGTGCTCCTCAATTACCGCATCGGTATCGTTAACGATTCTGTCGAACGAAAGGTGGGTTAAGCAAACCTCCATGCCGTGCTTTTTGCAAAGCTTCGCAACGTCATAGTTATTGAGGTAGCCTATGCCCGATACCTGAACGGTATCAACGCCCATATTCTCGAGCTTTGCAAGCACATTATCGAGATCCTCAAGAGAGTCTATTACCGAATGAAAATTGTAAAGAGTAAATCCGAGTTTCATAATCATTCTCCAATCACAAATTCATTGTCGCCGTAAATAACTGTAATCTTTATTTTTTTGTCTGACTTAACTGTTATATTCGGTTTCTCATTTGCATCGCTTCTTGCTTCGCAAATGAGGTCAGCGTATGCGTTTCTGCCGACAGGAATACGCTTTATTCCGTGGCGCTCAAGATTGTTTACATACCATATTATTTCATCTTTCTCGGCATGAACCTGAATTCCGAGAACATATTCAATAAGAACGGTTATCGGAATGATTCCTGCCCAACCGACGAAATCGCCCTTTGCCGGGTTGCCGGGGTTAGCCGATTCGGGGGCATAGTTTTCAAAGAATGTGCCCGTTTTGCGGTAAACCTCCATCATGTTTTCGTAGTGGTTGAGGGCGATTTCATAAGCGAGCTTTTCCCTGCCGCACTCGGAAAGACCCCTTATTACCATGTAATTGGTGGGTGCCCAAACGCCGCCGTTCCAGTATGCGCCGTCGTCCGAATAATCGGGGTGATCCGCCGAAAGAGCGGGCACACGGTGCGGACGCTTGAATTCCTTTTCATTTTCAAGATGAGCTATGAAATCGGCTTTTCTCTCCTCGGGTACACCGTCGGCAAGCAAACCCCAGTAGCTTGCAATACTCTTGACCTTGAGCAGCTCACCGTTGCCTCTGCGGTCAAAATAGTATTTATCTTCCTCCGACCACATCTTTTCGTTGATGAATTTTGTAAGGTATTCAACCTCTTTTTGAAGCTCGTCAACGCCGTCTGTTATGTCAAGCTCCCTTGCCATTTTCAGAAGCTCCTTGCAGCTTAGAAGAGCCTGGAAGTTTGCGTCGATCCAGGACATAAAGCCGTGATGGAAGGTTTCAACCTGCCAATCCTCAACTCCGGGAACGGCTTCAAGGTCGGTTCTCGGCTGATTGTCCATTCCGCAGCCCCAGCCGCTCGACCAATAGGAACCGTCCTGCCAGCGGTGATAATTGCGCATCCATCTGTGATAGCAGAGAAGCGGATAATAAACATCGGCAAGTCGCTTTTTGTCGCCGTAGTTCTGATAGTACTGCCACTCGCACCACGCAAGAATTTCCGGACCTGTACTTACGGGGTCAAGGCGGTGAAATTTTGAATAGCCGTTTGTTTCATGGTACTGCCTGCCGATAAAGCCGTCGGGCTCCTGTTTACAATAAAAGTCATCAAGAGTACCCTGAAAATTGAACACGCTGTCTCCGTATTTGCCGAACATCAGCATGAAGCAACTGTCCCAAAGAAAGATGTCGCCGTTGAATGCGGCATCAATGTACGGGGAAACAAAGCCGTTCTCCTCGGTCGGCTTGCCGAGATTCGAGAATGCGATTTTCCACGCCTTATAGTAGGCTTCGATTGAGTCGGCGTGACCGTCCCAGACAGGCTCCGGGAGCTTATCCTTGTTGCTCTCAAAGTCAGGCAGATCCGCCATGTTCGGCTTGCGGCCGATAAAGGAATTGTGCTTTTCAACGTCCTCAAGCTTCAAGAAATAATCTTTATATTCCGGCATAGTATTGTCCTTTCGTTTTGTTGACGACTGCTTTATTTCTCAACCATTGCCTGCAGTTCGTCCCAGAGGGAATATTTGTCAAGCAATTCATCGTTCTTTAAATTGAGCAGGTCTGTTAATTCGAGCAGCTTTTCATAGTCGGTCTGAATTTCTTCCGTATTCAGCTTTTCCTGAATATCCTCAATTTCTTTTTCAAGCGAAGCAATGCCATTTTCCGTTCTTGTCAGCTGAGTTTTGAGCTTTCGCTGTTGCGAAGCCTGTTCCTTTTTCAGCTTGTAATCATTGACCTTTTCAACCTTTTTCGCCGTATCCGTATTTACTGAGGCAGGCTGACGTGCAGCTTTCTTTTCAATATAGTAATCGTAATTGCCGAGGTATTCCGTAAATCCGTTCTCGTTAAGCTCGAGGATTCGTGAGCTGAGCTTGTTTATAAAATATCGGTCGTGGGAAACTATCAGCATCGTGCCGTCATAGTCAAGCAGGGTGTTTTCAAGCTCCTCGCGGGAGAATGCGTCAAGGTGGTTCGTCGGCTCGTCCAAAAGCAGAAGATTGTAACCGCCGAGCATAAGATTGAGAAGTGCGATCCTTGCTCTTTCTCCGCCGCTCAGCTCGGAAATCTTTTTGAAAACATCGTCCCCTTTGAAAAGGAACGCCGCCAATGCACTGCGAACCTGAGTCTGCGTCATTTTCGGATAATGTGACCAAATCTCCTCAATCGCTGTTTTATTGAGATCAAGCCCTGCCTGAACCTGGTCGAAATAGCCCTTGAAAAGATTTTCGCCGAATATGAATGTGCCCTCGTCCGGAGAATACTGCCCCATCAGCGTTTTAAGAAATGTTGTCTTGCCGCAGCCGTTGTCACCGAGAATGAACACTCTTTCACCCCTCGTTATGTGCAGCGAAGCGTTGCGGAATACTGTCTTATTGCCGAACATTTTAGCCAGCCCGTCGGCGATAATAACGTCGTTGCCGCTGACGCATTTCGGCTCAAAGCGAAATCGGATTCGCTCAACCTTGCTGTCGGGAACAACAAGCTGTTCTCTGATTCTCTCAATCTGCTTGAGCTTGCTCTCGGCAGTCTTGATGTTCTTCTCCCTGTTCCACTGCCTTTGCTGAGCCACAACGCCTTCGAGCCGCTGTATCTCCTTCATATCCGTTTCGTATTTATCCTCAATCGCCTTTTGCTCGGCCTTCTTTTTGACCAGGAATTCGGAATAATTACCCTTGAAGCATCGCACCTTGCGATTTTCAAGCTCCACGGTTTTGTCTGTTATTTTATCGAGAAAATAACGGTCATGCGATATTACAAATATTGCGCCGTTGTAATTTTTCAAGAAGTTCTCAAGCCATTCTACCGACTTTATGTCAAGGTGGTTAGTCGGCTCATCAAGAAGCAGGAGATTACTCTTTGAAAGAAGGAGCTTTGCAAGAGCGACCTTTGAACGCTGACCGCCCGAGAGCTTATCCGTGGTCAGCTTGAAATCGTCCTCTGTGAATCCGAGGCCGAGAAGCGCACTTCTTGTGCGGCTTCTGAATGTCAGACCGCCTCCGTTATTGAATTTAGTCGTCAGCTCGTCCTGAAGCCGCAGATCATCCTCCATATCGCCGAGGTTATGCTCAAGGCGGTAATTGACCTGATTTATCTCAATTTCAAGGTTCATCAGGTCGTCAAAAACGCTGATAAGCTCGTCATAAAGGGTCATTCCCTTCTTTGAGCAGGTGTGCTGCTCCATATAGCCGAGCCTTGCCTCCTTGCCTGTTACGACTGCGCCCTCCGTCGGTTCAAGCTCTCCTCTGATGAGCTTCAATATAGTGGTTTTGCCCACGCCGTTTGAGCCGATAAAGCCAACCTTCTCTTTATCGTTTATTTCAAAATTAACATTTCTGAAAAGCTCACGCTCGCCAAAGGAGAACGCAAGATTCTGAAAACTCAATACTGTCATAATACACTCCGAAATTTGATACAAACATTTTACAACATCGGAGGAAAGAAAACAAGTGCTAAAAAGAAAATAAACGACCTCATGCCGTAATTTTGGCAGGAGGCCGTGAAATGATTTTTAACTGTATATATCGTTTTCGTTATTTTCTTCGTTTATCTCGTAGACGGAAAGCTTGCCGTCATTGACAAAGGCGGTGAAAAGCCTGCCGATCGGTGGAAAATTACCATCTTTCAACGCTTTTCTGAGCCAAACCTCATTCTTGCCGCAGGCCTTGAGGTTCTCAAACAGAATTTCACCGTCGGAAACCACAACGATTGGAGAAGTCTCCTTTTCGGGATGCATACCCATGTCCTGCGGATTTATTGGCCTTAATGTCGATTTCGGAAGAAAGCTCAGCTGGCCGTTCGGCTCCATGACAACCGTTTGCAGGTCGTCAATGTTGAAATAACCGTTTATTCTGCACTGGGTCAGAAATTCGTTCAAATCAAGCTTCGATTTCTTGAAATTCTCACGGTAAAGGGTTCCGTTATCCATGAGAATAACCGCCTTGCCGACAAAAAATCTGCGGAATTTAATTGATTTGTTCGCAAGCACCGAAAAAAGCACCGCAAAAATGCCGTAAATAACAATGGCAACGGCAGGCTTCCAGCATTCGTTAAGCGGACTGAACGCCATATCGGCGGCAATTGAGCCGATCGTTATTCCGTTGATGTAGTCGAAAAGGCTGAGCTGGGATACCTGACGCTTGCCCATTATTTTTGTCAGGAAAAACAACTCGATAATTGACAAAACGGTTGTTAAGCAAATTTTAAAAATTTCCATAATATCACCTACATTATTATTGACGGTTTAACGCATAATAACCGTGACAAGAATTCAATGCAACAGCTTAATCGCTCGGCATTGCCTTAACGGCAGTGATATTTTTTCAACCGAACATATCTACATATTGTATATAGAAAAAATGAAAATAAGTTTTTGTACAATATGCTGAAAAAATGTTGGCTTATATTTAATTTTACTCAATATAACACAATATATAGTTATATAAGCGGATAACATATTCTATATATAGCGGTTTGAGACATAAAATATGAATTATTGCGGAAAATAAAAAAATATTGAACTTTGTTTCATTTAGTGGTATAATCTTAAAAGTTTAATAATATATTTGGTTAATTGCCCCTTTTGTGGCATAAATGAGAATTTCATCTTTTTTTACATATATAAATTTTTAAGGAGTGTAACGGGTGGATAAGATATATATCAACGGCGGAAAGCCGCTCCACGGCGAGATTACCGTCAGCGGAGCCAAAAATGCCGCTGTCGCAATTCTTCCGGCAGTTATCCTTGCACAGGACGTGTGCAGGGTTGAGAATATCCCCGATATCAGCGATGTTACGATGATGATAAGGATTCTTCATCAGTTGGGCGCAAAAATTACTAAGGTTGACGCAAATACCTACGATATAGACTCATCAACAATCAATTCATACGTTGTTTCCCACGATATGACAAAGCATCTGAGAGCTTCGTATTATCTCATCGGCTCTTTGCTTGCCCGCTTCGGCAGGGGAAAGGTCGCTATGCCCGGCGGCTGTAATTTCGGAGTTCGTCCGATTGACCAGCATATCAAGGGCTTTGAGATCCTCGGCTCAACAGTAACTCTCAAGGAGAATGCGATGATTGATGTTGAGGCTCCGGACCTTACCGGCGGTCTTGTCTATTTCGATGTGGTTTCCGTCGGTGCAACTATCAATCTCATGCTCGCCGCCGTTAAGGCAAAGGGCTTGACGATTATCGAAAATGCCGCTAAGGAGCCGCATATCGTTGACCTTGCAAACTTTTTGAACTCTATGGGTGCGGATGTCAGAGGCGCAGGTACGGATGTTATTAAGATCCGCGGCGTTGAGCATATGCACGGCTGCACCTATTCGATAATTCCCGATCAAATCGAAGCCGGCACATTCATGGTTGCTGCAGTAGCAACTAACGGCAATGTGCTTGTTAAGAACGTAATTCCGAAGCACCTTGAGTCAATCACAGCCAAGCTTATCCAGTGCGGCGCAACAGTTGAGGAATACGATGATTCGGTTCGTGTAATCGGCAACGGCAGACCGGGTAAATGCAATATCAAGACGATGCCTCACCCGGGCTTCCCGACGGATATGCAGCCGCAGTTTGCTACCATGCTCTCGATTGCCGACGGTACAAGCATTGTTTCCGAGGGCGTTTGGGACAGCCGTTTCCAGTATGTTGAGCAACTGGCAAGAATGGGTGCAAACATTTCCGTCAACGGCAAGGCGGCTACTATAGAGGGCGTTGAATATCTCAACGGTTCTCCCGTCAAGGCAGATGACCTCAGAGCAGGTGCGGCGATGCTTATCGCAGGCCTTATTGCAAGGGGCACGACCTCAATTGAAAATATAGTTTATATCGACCGCGGCTATGACAACGTTGTCGGCAAGTTCCGCAACCTCGGCGCAGACATTGTGCGGGTAAGCGAGGAGGACAAGCCTAAGCCGTTGGAGGATACGCAGGTAGGTTGAGACAGACTCGCACAAAATGTCTTATTGAATTCTTTATGCCCCGAGCAGCTCGGGGCAGTATTTTTATTTATATATAAGGAAGGTACATATGGCTCGTTTTTGTTCACTCTTTTCGTCAAGCAGCGGAAACTGCACATATATAGGCTCTTCGGGCGGCGGTGTGCTGATTGATGCCGGAGTGAGCGCAAAGCAGATTTCACTGAAGCTCAACGGCATAGGTGTCAGCGAGAGGAATATCGGTGCTGTTTTTGTTACCCATGAGCACGGTGACCATGTAAAGGGTCTGCGTGTTTTGGCGTCGAAGTACAATATTCCCGTATATGCTACTGAGGGAACGATTCGAGAGCTTGAGAAAATGGGCATTATAAACGGCAAATTTCCTGTTATTCCTATCGGTGACGGTGTCGAATGTAACGGCCAGCTTGTCGTTCCGTTCCGCACCTCGCATGATGTTGCCGAAAGCTGCGGTTATTCCGTCACAACGAGCGACGGCAGAAAAATCTGCGTTGCGACCGATACGGGAATCGTTACCGACGAAATGAGGACGGCGCTCACGGGCTGCGATCTTGCACTTGTCGAGAGCAATCACGATATAGGTATGCTGCGCAACGGCAGTTATCCGTATCTTTTAAAGCGACGTATTCTTTCCGATGTCGGACATCTTTCGAATATTGCGTGCGGCGATTTTGTCACCGAGCTTGTAGAAAGCGGTACAACACGCCTCATTCTCGGACATCTGAGCAAAGAAAACAATATTCCGTCATTGGCATACAGAACTTCAAAATCGGCACTTGACTGCATGGGAGCGACCGAAAACAGGGATTACATACTCAAGGTCGCAGGCTCCGACGAGCCGGAAACGGTGGTGCTGTGATGTTAGGCGTTACGATAATCTGCGAAGCGAAGCTCAAAGAAAAGTATCTTCGGGACGCTTCGGACGAATATGTTAAACGTCTCGGAGCATATTGCAGGCTTAATATAATTGAGCTTTCACCGAAAAAGCTCCCCGAGAATCCGTCGGATAGCGAGATTGCAAATGCTTTGAGTGCCGAGGGCAAGGAGATACTATCTAAAATTCCGAGCGGAGCAAAGGTCTTTTCGATGTGTATTGAGGGCAAACAGCTCAGCTCCGAAAGGCTTGCAAGGGAGATCAATTCCTGCGGCGTACTCGGTTTCAGCAATGTCGTTTTTATCATCGGCAGCTCATACGGGCTTTCCGACGAGGTGAAAAAGCGTTCCGATTTCAGGCTTTCAATGTCTGAAATGACGTTCCCGCATCAGCTTGCAAGAATCATGCTTCTTGAGCAGATTTACAGAGCTTTTCGCATAAACAGCGGCGGGAAATATCATAAATAAGACAAATTGTAAAAAAATTCTTTTCAAAGGCTTGACAAGAAAAAAAAGTCGTGTTAAAATTCGTACAAATAAAATATTTAAAGACAATGACGAAGAGGACTTAAAGCGGTAGCTTTCCAGAGAGTCGGCGGCAGGTGAAAGTCGATAGGTGAGTTTTAGGTTTGTAGCTTCTGAGTCGGAGGGAAGAAAGAATTTCAAGTAGAACCCTCCCGTAAGGCTGCGTGAAAGCATAGGACTTGTTGGAGTCCGAAGTGGTGTTCAATGAACGCAATTTGAGTGGTACCGCGGGTAGTAAATCAGTAATTACAACTCGTCTCAAGGCAAAGAAGCCTCGAGACGGGTTTTTCTTTTTCTTGACGGATCTTTTTCCGTTATACAGCCCAAAGCTCCCTCGGCATATAAGAATATAGCCTTCGAGACCTTTGAACTGTCTAACGAAAAAATCTCTCGTCAAGATGTAATCGGAAAAAATTGCAACAGCGCATGCAGTACCTATGTACAGCTCCCAAACTGCAAAATCCACTGTGAACAATTTTCTCACAAACCGATTTTAGGTTTCTTTTTCAGTTATACAGCCCAAAGTTTTAATCAATATAAACATACTTTTATTGTCTGAAAATCTATATAATAACGAAAGGAATGGTCACAAATGAAAGAAATGACAGGTTTGAATTTCAAGATCAACGAAATGGCTCGACGAATCAAGGAGCTTCGTGAGATCGTGGGATTTACTCCTGCCGAAATGGCGGAAAAAACCGACATGACTATCGAGGATTATATTGCCTGCGAACGCGGCGAGAAGGATCTCACGTTTGCGTTCTTGTACAGGTGCGCAATTGCTTTCAATGTTGATGTCAATGATATTATCGAGGGTAAAAGCCCTGTTCTCGCATCGTACACGGTCACAAGGAGCGGCGAGGGCCTTGAGATCGACCACGCCCACGGCATGGAATATTATAATCTTGCGGCAGCATTTAAAAATAAGATTTGTGAACCGCTTTTCGTCAGATGCGATCCTAATGAGGGCAGCGATGATATTGCCCTCACAACTCATGCCGGTCAGGAGCTTGATATCGTTGTCAGCGGAACCCTGAGAGTGCAGATCGGCAACCATGTTGAAATTCTCCACCCGGGCGACACGATCTATTTTGACAGCTCAACGCCTCACGGAATGATTGCCGTTGACAAGGAAGAAACGACGTTCTACGCACTTGTTTTTAATCCGGCAGGCGAGGTGGTTACGCCTAAGAACACGATTGACGACGAATCACCAAAGAGATCCGGCACAGGTAAGCGAATTTACCACAACTTTATTCATCCTAAGGAGGATGAAAACGGCAAGATCCTGTCGCTTTCGTATGAGAATGAGGATAAGTTCAATTTTGCCTTTGATATTGTTGACGGACTCGGAAAGAAGCTCCCGGATAAGCTCGCAATGCTTCATATTGATAAGAATAAGAATGAGCGCCGATTCTCTTTCAAGGATATGATGGAGTATTCAGCTCAGACGGCGAATTATTTCAAGTCGCTCGGCATCAAGAAGGGCGACAGGGTTATGATCGTTCTCAAGCGTCATTATCAGTTCTGGTTCTCCATTCTTGCGCTCCACAAGATAGGTGCAATCGCAATTCCGGCAACCCATCTTCTCCAGGAGCATGACCTTGATTACCGTTTCAATGCGGCAGGGGTAAGCGCAATTCTCTGTACCTCGGACGACGATACGGCGCATCAGGTTGACCTTGCGGCGAAAAACTCACCGACGCTCAAAACGAAGATTATCGTAGGCGAGCCGAGGGAGGGCTGGCACGACTTCAATGATGAGGTTAAGCTTTTCAGCAAGGAGTTTGAACGTACCGAGGAAAGCGCATGCGGTAACGATAAGATGCTTATGTTTTTCACTTCGGGCACAACAGGATATCCGAAAATCGCAACCCACAACTTTAAATATCCTCTCGGCCATTTCGTAACGGCAAACTATTGGCACTGCGTAAATCCGGAAGGACTTCACCTGACGATTTCCGACACAGGTTGGGCAAAGGCTCTTTGGGGCAAGCTTTACGGTCAGTGGCTCTGCGAGGCAGGTATCTTTGTTTATGACTTTGACCGCTTCCACGCCTCCGACATTCTTCCTATGTTCAAGAAATATAATATAACCACCTTCTGCGCGCCGCCGACGATGTACAGAATGATGATTAAAGAGGATCTCACAAAGTACGACCTCAGCTCAATCGAGCATGCAACTATCGCAGGAGAAGCGCTCAACCCCGAGGTTTTCCGCCAGCTCAACAGGCTCACCGGTCTCAAGGTTATGGAGGGCTTCGGTCAGAGCGAAACAACGCTCGTTGTCGGCAACCTCTTCGGCTCCGAACACAAGCTCGGCTCAATGGGCAAGCCCGTTCCGACATTTGATGTCGATATAGTTGACCCCGACGGCAAGAGCGTCGGCGTAGGTCAGGAGGGCGAAATTGTTATCAAGGCAGAGCATGACAAGGTTCCCTGCGGACTCTTTATCGGCTACTACGGCGACGAAGAAAAAACCTCCGAATGCTGGCATGACGGACTTTACCATACGGGTGACGTTGCATGGCGAGATGAGGACGGCTTCTACTGGTATGTCGGACGTATCGACGATGTTATCAAATCGTCGGGCTACCGTATAGGACCGTTCGAGATTGAGAACGTTATCATGGAGCTTCCGTATGTTCTTGAATGCGGCGTTTCCGCCGCTCCCGACGAGGTAAGAGGTCAGGTTGTTAAGGCTTCAATCGTCCTTACAAAGGACACGGAGCCGACCGAGGAGCTCAAAAAGGAAATCCAAACCTATGTTAAGGAGCACACTGCACCGTATAAATATCCGAGAATCGTTGTTTTCAAGGACGAGCTTCCAAAAACAACGAGCGGCAAGATTATCAGAAATAAGCTGTAAAAAGAAAAAACCGTCGGTTCAACCGGCGGTTTTGTTTATTTAGACTAAATTATATATTCAGTAATTTAACATTCACCTGTTCAGACACAGCTCTTTTATATCGCTGACTTAATATTCTTAAACTCAATCAGTCTCTGGAACGGTGCTTTAACCGAAGCCTTGTATTCATTGTTGCTGATCGTTACCCTTGAGCAGCTTTGGCGGATTATGATTCTTCCGCGTCTGGCTTCATAGCTGCCGTCCTTATTATTTACCCTGTTGCCGTAAATTTTGAGATTTGATACGTTTGACGCATCAACAAGCCTGCCATAGAAATTATCAAAGCTGTTGTTTTCAACAGTTATATTATAGAAAAGAGTTGAGTCGGCGGATTTGCCGTCAATGTTTGTGGAAATGCTTATTTGAGCGCTCCATTCAACAACGTTACATTCAACAAAACTGTTGTTTCTGATAACAAGTCCGTTTACACCCGTGCCTTCAAGCCAAAGTCCGGACGAAATATCCATGATGACTTTGATTGGATTTGCCATGATTTTGTAGAACCTGTTGTTTTCGCAAAGTCCGTTATTGCTTTGAAGAAGCAGTCCTCTTGCTCGGTTTTCATGGAAATAGTTGCCGCTGATAACGTAATTTCCGCTGTCGATGCTGCCGTTTGAAACGATACAGTCCTTGACAATATAATCTGGCAATTCTTTATCGAATGTAAGCTTTTTGCCTTCAACGGATGTAACCTCTGCCGAAAAACCGAGTCTGTCAAAGCCTTTGCTGCTGAAAATGGCAGTGTCGCCGGCTGCAAAATTGTTTGCATTGGTGTAAATCTCAACCGTTTTTTCATCGAGCTTGTCTGTTACCGTTGCAATGTTGTCGTGTACATTAACGTCATCGTCGCCCATGAAGCTGAAATCACAGCCGCTGATTCTGAATTTACCGTTTGTGTTTGCGATGTGCACGCCGTCGGCGGTCGTCGAAATTCTGTTATCGTCGTGCTCGGGGTCAAGTCCGATCACACAGCCGAGCAGTTGAAAGTGCTCCAAGCGATTTTCAATCAGCCAGCCCATGCCTGCAACCGCATAAAGCTTAATGCCTGAAAAAGTGATGTTCGACGTGTTGTATACATTGAATGCATTGCCGCCGTAAACATGGTGGCGCAGAAGATAAACCTCACCGTCCGTATAATTATCAAGGGAGCCGTCGTGTGTGACTTTCAGCACGTTGTGACCGGTTTTTTCAACGGTTTTAATGCTGCCGGGGAATTGGTACACATAGTTTTCTTTGAAATCCTGCCTTGTTCCGGGAGTGAGGGTTTCCGGGTCATACTTTGTAAACGCCATTATCGGGATATCTGCCGAAACCTCGTTAAGCTCGGTAAATTCGATTTCAAAGCTGTGAGATTCTTTGCTCGAATTTCTTATATTCACAAGCGAGGCGAGTCTTGAAACGTCAAAGTTCCATGTTATACCGAGACCTCGAATTTCAATACAGTCGCAGTTTACAATATGAAAATAATTCGGGTTCTCGAAAATGAACTGTGTGCCGTCGGCATCAATGAGAATGTTTTTGAGACCGTCAAGCATAATTGCCTTGTCGGTTCTGAAATAGTATTTGCCGCCGTCAACCTTGAGCGTAATATTCGGGTTGGCCTTGCAATATTCAATCGCCTTGCAAAATGCCGAATAGTTGTCATCTGCCGCTGTGCTCACGCCGAAATCCGAAGCGTTGACGATCTTATAGTTTTTCTCGTTCGGTCTTGCAATATAGAATACCGAATCATTTACGCCGTCAACTCGGTCATAGGTGCGCATCTCATCTGTTGTCGGCTCGCTTTCGGCAGCGAGATTCTCCGGCATAGTAATTGGAGTCGGTTTAAGATTGAAAATCGGGGCAACCAACATCAAGATTGATGTTATGATACATAAAAAAGTCTGTGTCATGCTTTTACCTCGTTAATCTCCGATGTGAAATCCGGTCGTGCTGATAACGGCAATTTCGGCACCGAGATCGTCTGTTATCGTTATTTCATAGAAGCAGAGCTTTCTGCCCTCCTTGACTTTTCTGCACTCGGCGAAAAGCTTCTTACCCTTTGATGATGTCAGATAGCTGATGTGGCTGTCCGCCGTAGCGGTGAAGCTCTCGGAAGTATTGGTTGCAACGGCGAAAGCAAAGTCGGCAAGAGTGAACATAACTCCGCCCATGACCTGACCGTGTGCTCCGTAGTGCCGCTTATCAAGTTCGAGACTGCATTTTGAATAGCAGTCATCAACCTCGTCGATTTTTACACCCGTAACCTCAACGGCATATCGGTCTCCCTCAAAAAAGCGGCGAACTTTTTCTATATCTCTCATACAATCAATCCTTTGAAGCTGTTGTTTATTCATCAAAATAAAATGGCTTTCCTGTCTTAGCCGATTCATAGATGGCCTCAAGAATCTGCGTTACAACAAGCGCCTGACTTGCCTTTGTGCGCGGCTCACGGTCGTTGATAACGGCATCAAGCCATGCTCTCGCTTCAAGCACTGACGGATCCTCATCACCGTCGCCGTCATAAAACGCAACTCCGCCGGCATCAAGATCGGGCTTAAGAACGCATTGTCTGCCGTTCTTAACAAAGTTGATATTGAGACCGTCAAACATATCTGCGCCGCCCTCGGTGCCGCAAATCATTGTTATGGCCTCTTTAGGATTTCTGATGTTCAAAGCCCAACTGGATTCGAGCATTATCGTTGCTCCGTTTTCCATAACGATAAAGCCGAACGCAGCGTCCTCAACCGTGAATTTTTCCGGATCCCAGTCGCCCCAAGCGTTGCCGCAGTCCTTTTGATTTTTGAGCTTTTCAAAAGTTGTGCCGACTACCATCTTTGGCTTGTAATTATCCATCATCCAAAGGGTAAGATCGAGCGCATGGGTGCCGATATCAATGAGCGGACCGCCGCCCTGCTCGTATTCGTTGAGGAAAACGCCCCATGTCGGAACAGCACGTCGGCGAAGCGCAATAGCCTTGCCGTAATATATTTCGCCAAGCTCGCCGTCCTCACACATTTTTTTGAGATAGAGCGAATCTGCTCTCCAGCGTGACTGGTATCCGATAGTGAGCTTCATACCGGTTCTTTCGGAAGTGTCAAGCATTTCTTTGGCCTCTTTATATGTCTTTGCCATCGGCTTTTCACACATTACATGCTTGCCTGCTTCCATGGCATCGATTGAAATAAAAGCGTGTGAGCGGTTCGGCGTGCAGACGTGAACAACCTCAATATCCTTATCCTTGAGAAGCTCCTTATAGTCCGTGTAGACCTTTGCGCCTTCAACGCCATATTCTTCAGCCGCTTTGACCGCTCTTTCTTCGATAATATCGCAGAAAGCAACCATTTGAGCATTCTTTATTTTCTTGAGCGAGGGCATATGCTTTCCGTTAGCAATTCCGCCGCATCCGATTATACCTATTTTTACGATTCTGTCCATTTTAAAACTCCTTTATACAGTTTATTTTATGATATCATATTGAATAAAAAAGTCAAGATAATCCGTTCGCAAAATAGAAATACGCCCTTGCAAAAACGGCACTTTATTTTTTGCGAATCTTATGATACAATAAAGCAAATTAAAGGCGGTGAAGCTATGATTAAAACAGTGATTTTTGACCTTGACGGTCTGTTGGTCAACAGCGAATTGATGACTTATGAATTTTATAAAAGGATACTTGCAGAAAAGGAAATTGAATTTTCTTTAAAAACATATACCGATGTTTATTGCGGAAGAACGGCTGTACGCAATCTTACGGAATTGATTGAAAACTATGATTTACCGTTTGATGTGGAAAAGGGCTTGGAGCTAACTCATGAGGCGGAGAAGGAATACCTAAGCACAAAGGGTGTCCCGCTCAAAAAGGGCGCCAAAGAGCTTCTTGATTTTCTCAAAAATAAAGACTACGGTATCTATCTTGCATCGTCGAGCGGAAAAGAGCGAGCGCATACGATTCTTTCCGGAAACGGCATAGACGGATATTTTGACGGCGGAGTTTTTGGCGACGAAATAGAGCACAGTAAGCCGGCACCCGATGCTTTCCTAAAAGCAAAAGAAAAGGCAGGTGCAAGGGCAGAGGAGTGTCTTGTGTTGGAGGACAGTGACGCGGGAATCCATGCTGCCTATGCCGCCGGAATTCCCGTTATCTGTATTCCGGACCTGAAGCAGCCGTCCGAGGAGTCAAGAAAAATGGCAAGGCTTGTTCTTCCATCTTTGCTTGACGTTAAAGAAATGCTTGAAAAGAAAGAAATATAAAAACAGGCTGTGGCAAAGTTCATTTTGCCACAGCCTTTGCTGTTGTTCTTTAAGGTAATTACCATACAATTGAGATGTGCAAATTGCGTGGTATAATTATTCATCATGGATGAAGCTGAGCTCAGAGAAGCTTTATTCTATTCTTCAATCTCTCTAATAACTTTTTTACTGCAGGCGACGAATTTTTGAACGATGAGAGGCATTGTATTCTTGGACTTCACGATAATTCCGAGGTCACGGTGCTCATCGGGGTAGAGAGGCTTTGTGATGACATTTCCTTTCATTCCGTCAAGAATGAGCTTCGGCAATATGCTGTAGCCCAAGCCGTGGCTGACGATTGAAACAACGGTTGCATCGTCAACAGTCGTCGAGTTTATGTTCGGCTCGATTCCGCTTTCCTGAATGATTCTCAAGATATCACCGTCTGCACCGTAGGTAGGAATGAAAAATGATTTGTCCTGAAAAAAGTCCATCGTAATGTAATCGTCAGAGTTAGTGTCGTTCGGCGGAAGAACTGCAAAAATACGGTCGTCAAGCAGGTGAATCCAATCGAACTTATTGTTTTTAATAAGGCTCATAAAGCCGAGGTCAACCTCACTGTTTGCAACAAGACGTGAAATTTCCTCCGGCAAGCCGACGTGAAGCTCAAATTTTGCATTTGGATTTTCTTTGCGAAAGCTGCTTATAATAACAGGGAGCCAATGGTTCGCAATGCTTGAATATGCGGCGATTCTTATTACCTTGTTGTCGTCCGCCTTGATGTTCCCGATTGCCGTGTCGAGAGCCGAGGCGGCATCGGTGAAGTTTTTGATATACGGCAAAAGGTTCTTGCCGTCGGGTGAAAGCTTTACTCCGAGTTTTGTTCGCTGGAGAAGCGAAACACCGATTTCCTTTTCAAGTCGGTTCATCATATGGGTGAGTCCCGCCTGGGTGTAACCGAGTTCTTCGGCGGCTCCTGTGAGACTGCCGCATTCTATCGCTTTTAAAAGAGCATGAAATTTCTCTGAGTCCATATAGTTATCATTCCTAACGTAATAACATTTTGTAATAGATATATTATAATATGTAGGTTTACTTTTTTCAAGTTTTATTGTATAATTTTTCTACAATTTTTGGATTTTTAAAAAAGAGAGGGGATTTAATTCACATGGCAGAATTAAAAAAGAAATACGGTTTGATCACCGCTATCTGCATGGTTGTCGGAATCGTTGTCGGTTCCGGTGTTTTCTTCAAGGCAGAGGCGATGCTCAACATCACAAACGGTGACCTTCCGGTTGCCTTGCTCTCGTGGCTTATCGGTGGCTGCGTTATGGTAATCAGCGCATATACTTTTGCCGTTATGGGAACAAAATTCGAGAAAATCAACGGTGTTGTTGACTATTCCGAGGCCCTTGTCGGCAGCAAGTATGCTTATTATGTCGGATGGTTCATGGCTACGATTTACTACCCGGCAATGACATCTGCGCTTGCATGGCTTTCGGCAAGATATACAATGGTGCTTTTCGGATTTGAGTTGAACTCTGCGGAAACAATGGTTCTCGCATTTGTTTATCTTATTCTCAGCTTTGCGCTTAATACGCTTTCTCCGAAGCTTGCAGGTCATTTCCAGGTTTCAACAACCGTAATCAAGCTTATTCCGCTTATTCTTATGGCTGTTGTCGGAACAATTTACGGAATCAAAAACGGAGTTCTTATAGATAACATGAATTCTGTTGTTGAACTTGTTAAGGACGCCGAGGGAAATATTGTTTCAAGCACACAGGTTGCAAGGCAAGGCGTTTCAACGCATCTTATTCTTGCCGGTGTTTGCACATCTGTTTTTGCTTATGAAGGCTGGGTTATCGCTACGGCTATCAACTCCGAGCTTAAGGACGCAAAGAAGAATCTTCCCCGTGCTCTTGTTCTCGGAACAATTATCGTTGTCGTTGTTTATATGCTTTACTATATCGGAATTTCGGGCAGCATCAAGACTGCCGAGCTTCTCCCGAACGGTGCAGGCCTTGCGTTCAAGACAATTTTCGGAAACGTTGCCGGAACAATTTTGACTGTATTCATTGCAGTTTCATGTCTCGGAACTCTTAACGGACTTACTCTTGCGTGTGACCGCGGATTCTATTCTCTTGCGGCAAGAAATCACGGACCGAGACCCGATTTCCTCGGCAAGCTTGACCATGCCACGGAGATGCCCTCAAACGCTTCGATCGTTGCGCTTATCTTTAATGCGCTTTGGCTCTTCTATTTCTACATGGCTAACCTTACTCCTTTTGCAAGCTACACGGGAAAAGGATCTATATTCCTCTTTGACTCTACAGAGCTTCCGCTTATCTGTGTTTACGCATTCTATCTTCCGCTTTATGTTATGCTCATGGTAAAGGGAAAGGAATTCAACGTTTTCCGTCGCTTTATTATGCCGATTCTGTCTTTTGCAGGTGCATGCCTGTTTATCTATGCCGCTATTGCAAAGCATGGTATAAAGAACATCGGCTTCATTATTGTTGCCGGAATTATCATGCTTCTCGGAGCAATTCTTTATAATCCGAGAAGTGTAAAGCAAAAAGCAAAAAGCAAGAAATAAAAAGCAATAATTTTTGAAAAGCCTGCGGTGTAAACTGCGGGCTTATTTATTGACAGAGGGCATTTTTTGGAGTATCATTAAAAGCGAATAAACAGTAAATTATTCAGCAAAGGAAATGAATACTATGAAATTGAATGAACTGGCTGTCGGCAAGAGCGCCGCTATACTGAGGGTTGGCGGTAAGGGCGCTCTGCGTCAGCATTTTCTTGACATGGGTATGATTCCCGGCGCCGAGGTCACGGTTATAAAGCTTGCGCCGATGGGAGACCCAATGGAATTGCAGATTCACGGCTATGAGCTGACATTGAGACTCGCTGAAGCCGAACAGATCGAAATTAAGCCTATACAAAAGATCAAGAGCAGATACAAGGATACGGAAAGAATCAAGGCGTCGGAGCACCCCGGACTGGGTGAGGACGGTAAATATCACTCAAAGGCGGAGGAAAATCCGTTGCCCGACGGTACAAAATTGACCTATGCTCTTGTAGGCAATCAAAACTGCGGCAAAACGACGCTTTTTAATCAAATTACAGGCGCAAAACAGCATGTCGGCAACTTCCCCGGAGTAACGGTTGACCGCAAGGACGGAATGATTCGAGGTTATCCGAACACTGAGGTGACGGATCTGCCGGGAATATATTCCATGTCCCCGTTCAGCAGTGAAGAGATTGTATCAAGAAATTTTGTGCTCAATGATAAACCAAAGGCGATAATAAATATCGTTGACGCAACCAATATCGAGAGAAATCTTTATCTGACAATGCAACTGCTTGAGATGAATGTCCCGATGGTAGTTGCCTTGAATATGATGGATGAGGTTGTCGGTAATCAAGGCTCTATAGACGTTAACGCTATGGAAGCTATGCTCGGCGTACCGGTTATCCCGATTTCTGCGGCTAAGAACGAGGGCGTTGACGAGCTGATAAAGCACGCGATACATATTGCAAAGTATCAGGAACGACCGCTCAAACAGGATTTTTGCGACAAGAACGACCATAACGGTGCAGTCCACAGATGTATTCATGCCGTTGTTCATCTTATTGAGGATCATGCTGCAAATGCCGAGCTGCCTGTGCGCTTTGCCGCAACAAAGGCAATCGAGGGCGATCCGCTTATTCTTAACCAGCTCAAGCTTGATAAAAACGAGCATGAACTGCTTGAACACATTGTTCAGCAGATGGAGGTTGAGTGCGGTCTTGACCGAAGCGCGGCAATAGCCGATATGCGCTTTGATTTTATCGAAAAGCTCTGTGAAAAAACGGTTGTCAAACCGAGAGAGAGCAAGGAGCGAATAAGAAGCGAAAAAATAGACAAAATACTTACAGGCAAATACACGGCGATCCCGTGCTTCATTGCGATAATGCTTCTCGTTTTTTACCTGACATTCAACGTAATCGGTGCGTGGCTTCAGAATCTTTTGGCAATGGGAATCGACAAGCTCTCGGAAATTACAGATGCGGCACTGACCGCAGCTAATGTCAATGCGGCAGTGCATAGCCTCATAATTGACGGAATTTTCACAGGCGTAGGCAGTGTGCTGAGCTTTTTGCCGATAATCGTTACTCTGTTTTTCTTCCTCTCAATGATGGAGGACAGCGGCTACATTGCAAGAGTAGCATTTGTTATGGATAAGCTGCTTCGTAAAATCGGACTTTCGGGCAAGAGCATCGTGCCTATGCTTATCGGATTCGGCTGTACCGTGCCTGCGGTTATGGCAACAAGGACGCTGACGAGTGAGCGAGACAGAAAAATGACGATTTTGCTCACTCCGTTCATGAGCTGTTCGGCGAAGCTTCCGATTTATTCGTTCTTCGTCAGTGAGTTCTTCCCCGGCAAGGGCGGACTTATTATGGCCGGTCTTTATTTCCTTGGAATTTTGCTCGGAATTTTGGCGGCGTTTTTGTATAAAGGAACATTGTTCAAGGGCGAGCCGGTTCCGTTTGTTATGGAGCTGCCCAACTACCGTCTGCCTGGAATAAAGAATGTTTCACAATTGCTTTGGGAAAAAGCAAAAGATTTTTTGCAGAAGGCTTTTTCGATTATACTTATCGCAACGGTGGTTGTTTGGTTCCTGCAAAGCTTTGATCTTCATTTCAACATGGTTACGAATTCCGTGGACAGCATACTTGCGGCGATATCGGGATTGATTACTCCGATATTCAAACCGCTCGGTCTCGGCGATTGGAGAATTTGCACGGCTCTTATCAGCGGATTCATGGCGAAGGAAAGCGTTGTTTCGACAATGCAGGTTCTTTTCGGAAGCGGTGTTGCAGCGGTGCTCACTCCGCTTGCGGCAGCTTCAATGCTTGTATTCAGCCTTATTTATACCCCTTGCGTTGCTGCGATTGCTTCAATCAAGCGTGAGCTTGGCTTCAAGTGGGCGGCAGGCGTTGTTATTTGGCAGTGTGTTATTGCGTGGGTAGTGGCATTTCTCGTTCATCTTATAGGATCGGCGGTCGGAATATAATGAATATTTGGGATATTGTGATAGTTGCGATCCTTGTGCTTGTAATTGTCGGTGCGGTATTTACAATTATCAAACGCAAGAAAAAGGGCGGCTGCTGCGGCGGAAGCTGCAGTCAATGCTCATGCTGCAAGGAGAAAAACAAACACGGTTAATAATTAAAATGAGGATTGTCATATCGGCAATCCTTATTTACTTTCTATTGATTTTTTGGTAGAATACTATCAGAACAAATTCAATCGAGGTAGCTATGAAAAAGATCGTTGCAGGAATTTTGGCTCATGTTGACGCAGGTAAAACAACGCTCGCCGAAGCGATGCTTTACCGCACGGGAAAATTACGTAAAATCGGTCGTGTCGATCACGGTGACACGGCTCTGGATACCCATACCCTTGAGCGTGAAAGAGGAATCACTATTTTTGCAAGTCAGGCGGTTTTTTCGACGGATAAAATTGAGGTTACACTGCTTGATACGCCCGGTCACGTTGATTTTTCCTCCGAGACGGAGAGAACACTCTCCGTGCTCGATTATGCTATTCTTGTCATCAGCGGACTTGACGGTGTGCAGTCGCACACTATGACTTTATGGAAGCTTTTGAAGCTCTACAACGTTCCGACATTTGTTTTTGTGACTAAAATGGACTTCGCACGAAAGAGCCGCGAGGAGATAATCGAAAACCTTAATTCCGAGCTTGACGGCGAATTTGTTGATTTCGGCGACGAGGAAGCCGTGTCGGAGAACATGGCTCTTTGCAGCGAGAGCCTGATGGAGAAATATCTCAGCGGCGAAGAAATAGATGAAAAAGAAATAGCCGAAGCAATTAAACTGAGAAAGATTTTTCCGTGCTTCTTCGGCTCCGGCTTGAAGCTTGACGGCATTGACAAATTCATAAAAGCTCTCGAAGAATATACAATTCAGCCCGAATATCCCGAAGTCTTCGGCGCAAAGGTTTTTAAAATAAGTCATGATTCGCAAGGCGTGCGCTTGACCCACATTAAGGTCACGGGCGGCTCGGTCAAGGTTCGAGAGATGATAGGTGACGAAAAAATCAGCGGCATAAGAATATATTCGGGTGCAAAATTTACAACGGCAGACGAGGTGGGATCGGGCGAAATATGCGCTCTGACGGGACTTGATAAAACGCATAACGGACAGGGGCTTGGCTTTGAAGATGCAGGGGAGAAGCCGACGCTTGAGCCTGTTATGAATTACCGTGTCGTGCTTCCCGACGGGTGCGATGCAGACACGCTTCTGCCAAAGCTTCGTGAGCTTGAGGAGGAGGATCCACAGCTCCATGTAACATGGAACAGTCACCTTAAAGAGATCCACGTCGGACTGATGGGCGAGGTGCAGGCGGAGATACTCAAAAGCATTGTTGCCGAGCGTTTCGGCGTGAAAATAGATATCGACTCGGGCAGGGTCATGTATAAGGAGACGATAGAGAACACTGTTGAGGGCGTCGGTCACTATGAACCCTTGCGCCATTATGCCGAGGTACATCTTATCATGGAGCCGTTGCCGCGGGGAGCCGGGCTTATCTTTAAAACCGATTGCAGCGAGGACACCCTCGACCGCAACTGGCAAAGGTTGATTCTTATGCATTTAGGCGAAAAACAGCACCTCGGAGTGCTGACGGGCTCACCGATAACGGATATGAAAATCACCCTTGCGGCAGGCAGGGCGCACATTAAGCATACGGAGGGCGGCGACTTCCGCCAGGCGACCTACAGAGCGGTGCGTCAGGGTCTTATGCAGGCAAAATTAAAGCTGCTTGAACCGTATTTCTCATTTAGACTTGAGGTGCCGAGCGAGCAGATAGGCAGGGCGATAAACGATATTAGAATGAAGTCGGGAAGCTTTGAATCACCCGAGGAGAGCGGCGGAATTTCCGTTCTCAGTGGCAGAGCGCCCGTTACCGAGCTGAACGGCTATGCATCCGAGGTTGCGGCTTATACGGGCGGCAGAGGCCGTCTCTATTGCGAGAGCGCAGGCTATGACGATTGTCACAATGCCGAAAAGGTGATAGCCGAGCTTGCCTACGATCCTGAGGCAGATCTTGAAAACACACCCGATTCCGTCTTTTGTGCTCACGGAGGCGGATTTGGCGTGAAGTGGAACAAGGTCGGAGAGTATATGCATCTTGAAAGCTGTCTTGAAAAAGAAAAGCCCTACACTCCGCCCGTCAATCGCAGAAATCTGCACATTGACGATAAGGAGCTGGAGGCTATAATGGAGCGAGAATTCGGCAAGCCGAAATATGAGCTTTACAGACCGACGGCGAAGAAGAATGACGAAAATCAAACGGATTTTGAGCTGACCGAGCGCAAAAGCTATGTCCTCGTTGACGGCTACAACGTTATTTTTGCGTGGGACGAGCTGAAAAGACTTGCCGATACAGATCTCGGTGCGGCGAGGGAGCGGCTGATGGAAATTCTTTGCAATTACAGCGCCTACACGAAGAACAACGTCGTGCTTGTTTTCGACGCATACAAGGTGCCGGGCAACACGGGCGAGCGATTTGATTTTCATAATATCCATGTTGTTTACACCAAGGAGAGGGAGCTGGGCGACGTTTATATTGAAAAGCTCATATCGGAAATCGGCAAGAACGACCGGGTGCGGGTCGTTACGTCGGATAATCTTATTCAGCTTTCGGCGGTTCGCTTCGGTGTGTTGAGAATGTCGGCGGCGGAGTTTGAACGTGAGGTCGATTCCGTTCACGCCAAAATCGGCAAATTCCTCGACGAAATCAGAGAGAAAAATTCTAAAACGAAGATTGATGACATTATAGAATAGAAAAAAGCAGTGATGATTTTCATGCTTCATCACTGCTTTTTACTGTTTAGTTTTGTTTCAAGAGTTCATAAACCGTCTGATATTTTTCCTGAGAATAGTCCTTGTCAAGTGAGAAATCGGAATTGCCTGCGATTTCAACGACATCTTTCTGACTGCCCTTGAAGAATTTCTTCGCATAGGAATTTACCTGATAAAGAGCTTCGGCATAAACGTCCTCGTCCTCAACCGTTGCGGTGAGCGATTTGATATCGTCACTCAGCGTGTCGTTTTTGGCAAGGTCGGAGTTTGAGAAAGCAATCAATCGAAGCGCAAGGCTTGCCGCCTTTGCCGATGAGCCTGCCGTGCCGATAGGGAAATTATTGATATCGGCAAAGATATCTTTGATCGTATCAATCTTCTGAGGAGCCTCGGTTGTCGTTTCCGTTTCGGGCTCTGCCGTGGTCTCGGGCTCGGTCGGTTCGGTTTGCTTCTCGGTCGTTGTTACTTCTGTTGTGGGGTCGTCATTGCCAAAGGGGAGGGAGCATGCGCCGAAAGAGGAGATTACGAGGGCGAACGCAGAAACGATCGCAAGAGTTTTAATTGCTTTTGCCATAATCAGTTTCCTTTCTGTCGTTTAATGACTTTGAGCCTTGAGAAGTCCTCACGCTCTTTTTCGTCAAGCGCATCGGAAATGAACTTGACGGTTGATGTGAATTTCGGAATCATAACGTTGCTCAGGGCGTTTGTACGCTTCTGAGTTTTCTTAATTGCGTCGGCAAGACGCATAACATTGCTTTCGATTTCAGCAAGCTGAACCGTCAGCTTTTTGACCTCTTCAAAGTTAATATATGCCTCGTCAAGCAAGGAATTGCTTGCATTAAGACCGTAGTAAAAATATCTGTTGCGTTCGTCGAGCGTGATCTGCGGCAGTTCGACGCCCATAACGCTACGGACGGTCATGTGCAGACCGTTATCAACGGGAATACATTCGGCAAAGGAGGAACAGTTGCCGATTGATATCTGCGCCTGCTCAAGAGTGTAATACGCCTTGGCATATGCCGTATTGATCTCGCTCTGAATGGTCGAAGCTTTTTCGCTCATCGTCATGATCTCACGGATAAGAATGTTTCTTTTTCTGTCCATGAGGTCGTAGCCGAGCTTAGCAAGCTCCAATGATTTCTTCGTGGCAATGAGATTGTTTTTGGTCGGAAAAACCTTTGAACTCATCGGCTGTTCTCCTTTCGTAGAATTAAGACGGATTATTTACCCTTATAATATTTCTCAATCGTCTTATCGTCAACACGGTCGAGATCCTCTCTGGGCAGCTCGGAAAGAAGCTCCCAGCCTAGGTCAAGTGTTTTCTGAATCGAACGGTTTTCGTAAGGCGACTGTGAAATGAACTTTGCTTCAAAGTCCTTGCCAAACTGCAAAAGACGCTTATCGGAAGCGGAAAGTTCATCCTCGCCGATAACGCTTGCAAGGCTCTTTGCATCCTGAACCTTAGCGTAGGACGAGAAAAGCTGGTTTGCAAGTATGCTGTGATCCTCACGGGTGAAGCCCTCACCGATGCCGTCTTTCATAAGACGTGAAAGCGACGGAAGAATTCCGATCGGCGGATAAATTCCCTTTGAATCAAGCTCACGGTCAAGAACGATCTGACCCTCGGTGATGTATCCCGTAAGGTCGGGAATTGGGTGTGTGATATCGTCGTTCGGCATGGTGAGAATCGGGATTTGAGTAAGTGAACCCTTTGAGCCCTCAATAATTCCGGCACGCTCATAGAGCGACGCAAAATCTGAATAAAGATATCCCGGGAAGCCCTTTCTTGCTGGAATTTCGCCCTTTGACGAGCTGAATTCACGGACGGCTTCCGCATATGACGTCATATCCGTCAAAATAACAAGCACGTTCTTTTCAAGCGTGAATGCAAGGTATTCTGCGGCGGTCAGAGCGCATCGGGGAGTGATAATTCTTTCAACAATGGGATCGTTTGAAAGATTCAGGAACATTACAACCTTGTGCATAACGTTCGCTTTTTCAAACGATGATCGGAAATAGCTTGCAACGTCGTTTTTAACGCCCATTGCGGCAAAAACGATTGCGAAGTCCTCACTGTCTGAGATTGAGGCCTGACGAACGATCTGAACGGCAAGTTCATTGTGCTTCATACCCGAGCCCGAGAAGATGGGCAGCTTCTGACCTCTGATAAGAGTCATGAGCGCATCAATCGAGGAAATACCTGTGTTGATATAGTTTTTGGGATAAACTCTAGAAACGGGGTTGATGGGCGACGAGTTAACGTCACGTTTTTCAACGGGGTAAACCTCACCGAGTCCGTCGATCGGTCTGCCGAGTCCGTCAAAAACTCTGCCGACGATTTCGGGAGAAAGGCTCAATTCAATCGGGTGACCCGTCATTCTCGTCTTGGTGTTGACGAGCGAAAGACCTTTTGTACCCTCAAATACCTGAATAACGACCTTTTCACCCTCTATTTCTACTATACGGCCTGTTCTTGATGAGCCGTCCTCAAGTCGAAGCTCAACCATTTCATCGTAGGAGGCGTCCTTGATGTTGTCAAGAACGATAAGCGAACCGTTGATCTGACTTAAACCGATGTGTTCAATAATCATTTTGCGGCTGCCTCCTTTGCACTGACAGAGGCAAGAGCAGCGTCGATTTCCTTATAGTATTCGTCGAACATATCAAGCCTGTCGTTAGGTATATCATATTTCATCTGAACAAGTTTGTCAAATAATTTAAGCTCTGTTACCTTTGAAAGAGGAATCTTGAGAGCAACGATTTCATTGCTTCTGTGATAGAGGTAAAGGATTATCTGCATCATTTTGAGCTGCTTTTCAAGAGAAACGTAAGTGTCGTCCTTGTGGAAAGCGTTCTGCTGAAGGAAGCCGACACGGATAACTCTTGCAACCTCGATGATAAGCTTCTGATCGTCGGGAAGAACATCGGAGCCGATTAGCTTTACGATTTCCATAAGGCTTGTTTCCTCGGCAAGCAGCGATGCGATTTCGTTTCTGCAAGTCATAAAGTCCGAGCCGACGTTCTTGTTGTACCACGGCGCAAGCTCGTTGAGATATTCGCTGTAGCTGTCGTTCCAGTTGATTGCAGGATAGTGACGTGCGTAAGCAAGCGACTTATCGAGTGCCCAGAAGCAACGGGTGAAGCGCTTTGTGTTCTGAGTAACCGGCTCTGAGAAATCCGAACCCTGAGGTGAAACAGCACCGATAACGGAGATTGAACCGTCCTGTCCGTTAAGAGTTTCAACGTATCCTGCACGCTCATAGAACTCGGAGAGTCTTGACGGCAGATAAGCCGGAAATCCTTCGTCGGCAGGCATCTCTTCAAGTCGTCCGCTGATCTCACGCAGAGCCTCGGCCCAACGTGAGGTCGAGTCGGCCATCATTGCGGTGTGGTATCCCATGTCACGGTAATATTCGGCTATCGTGATACCTGTGTATATTGAAGCCTCACGGGCGGCAACGGGCATATTCGAGGTGTTCGCAATGAGAACGGTACGGTCGGTGAGGGGTCTGCCGGATTTCGGGTCGGTAATCTCGCCGAATTCCTTAAGAGCCTGTGTCATTTCGTTTCCACGCTCGCCGCAGCCGACGTAAATGATGATATCTGCATCGCACCATTTGGCAAGCTGATGCTGTGTCATCGTTTTTCCTGTGCCGAAGCCGCCCGGGATAGCGGCGGCACCGCCCTTTGCAAGAGGAAACAGAGTATCAATTACACGCTGACCTGTGATGAGCGGCTTCTCGGGAGGAAGTCTTTTTGAAATCGGTCTCGGTGTTCTGATAGGCCATTTGCGGCAGAGAGTAAGCTCATGAAGCTTTCCGAGATCGTCTTTTAATGTGATGACGGTGTCGTTGACCTTGTATTTTCCGTCCGGCTTAACATCGACAACCTCGCCGCTGAGCTCGGGCGGAACCATAATTTTATGAATAAGGGCTTTCTCGGGTGTTGTGGCATAAACTGCGCCGCCCTTGAGCTTATCACCCTTTTTGGCTGTGATAGTAACGTCCCATTCTGTCTCCTCATTGAGTGATGAGGGATGCAAGCCTCTTGGAATAAACGAGCCTGCGCTTGCGGCAATATCATTGAGCGGATTTTCGATTCCGTCAAAAATATTGCTGAGAATTCCGGGGCCGAGAGTAATGCAAAGGGGAGAGCCTGTCGGATAAACGGGATCACCGGGTTTAAGTCCGGAGGTTTCCTCGTAGACCTGAATAACAGTCTCGTCGCTGTCGATTCTGATAACCTCGCCGATAAGGCGCTGATTGCCGACAAAGACCATTTCGGTCATTTGCAGGTCGGTTTTTCCTTTAACAGAAACAACAGGACCGTTTATTGAATATATAACATTTTCCATTATGTTTGCTCCTTCTGTCAAAGAGATAAGGATAAGCCGGAGTAGCTGTAAAAATTCTGCTTTTCCGTTTCAAGGCGTGCGTCAAGCGTATCGTCGGCAGTCATTGCCGTGCGAAGATTTTCCCCCTTGCAGCCGCCGAGCTTTATGAATTCATCATATTTGACCTCATTGCCGAGAGCCTTTATCTCGGCTTCAAGCTTTTTGTCATCAGGCCTGAGAATAATAACGGCGTCGTCACCGATTGCAGCCTTGATATTTGATACGCTGTTCATGAGAAAATCATGATAGCTGTCACTCGCTGCAAAAGCCTTGATTTTTTCGACTGCCTGAGCAAACACCTTCTCGGTTATTTCATTTCGGCGTGCAACAAGCTTTTCGATTTCTTTAGTCTCATTTTCGGACAGCTCGGCGTTGATTTCTTCGTTAAGACGGTCAAATTCACTGCTTCTTACCGGACGGACATTCTGACGGGCAAGACGGCGAGTCTTTTTTATCTCGTTCTCGATGTATTCGTCAACGTCATTTTTAATTTTTTCGCAACGTGCATCGGCGTCCGAATTTATTGCCTTGAGAAAACGCTCTGTTTTACTTGAATTGTTGATCAAATTCATTCCTCCTTCTTGGAGTTTTGAAAGTTATATTTTAATTCCGATCGCTTCGCTTACATAGTCGGCGATCGAGTTGCTTGTACCGTCCGAGTGTCTGTCGGGAATCTCGATTATCAGCGGCAGTGAGTGAGCCTTGCGAAATGCGCCGATCTCGTCCGAACAGAGTGATACAAGCGTTTGATTGATGAGGATTATGCCGATATCGGGATCCTTAGCAGCCTTTTCAAAAAGCTTGCGAACCTCATCTCTGCTCTCCGTTACGGTGCCTTCAATTCCTGCAAGGCGCATACCGAGAGCCGTATCCTCATTGTCACAAATCAGATAAAGACGCATAAGCTCACCTTAGATCTTGTTAAGAATAAGGATTGAAATAACAACGCCGTAAAGGGCGATTGATTCACCGAGGGCAACGAAGATAAGAGCTTTACCGAAAGCCTTAGCGTCCTCGCTTGTTGCTGCGATAGCCGCCGGAGCACCTGCCGCAACGGCGATACCGCCGCCGACGCCCGAAAGACCTGTAACGATAGCGGCTGCAAGAAGTCCGAGACCCTTGCCGTTATCTGAATTTGATGCTGTTGACGTTGCTTCCTCGCTCTGAGAGGTTGTTGCAGTCTCGTTTGTCTTGTCCTCATTGGCTGCCGAAACAGAGAATGTAACGGCGCAAACGGTGATTGCGATTACTGCGAAAGCGATAAGGTTTCTGGCGAGAACCTTCTTGCCGGAAACACCTCTTGACTTGCGGTTAAAGGAATATGCGAAAAGTGCCGTGAGAGCGGCGATGGGGAGTACTGCGATAAGAACATAAAACAATGACATGGTTATTACCTCCGAAAATTATTTTTTAACTGTTATAACTACGTTTTCGTTGTCCTCGGCGTTTGAGGACTTGAAAGCGTTTTTGATGCTGAAAAATACGCTTCTGTTTTTTCTTGTGCCAACGCTGTTGAACGGCTTGCCGTCGCCCGCATAGAATCGGCTGAACATCTCATAGAATTCAAGTCTCAGAACCTGAATACCCGTCAGAAGTCCTTCAAGAGCGATAACAATGATGTTGCCGAATATCATCGAGATGATACCGCCGACGGAATATTCGTTGCCTGCAAGCGATGAGAAAACCATCATCATGCCGGCATGGACAAGAACGAATGCGCCGACTCTGAGGAACGAAACGGTGTTGCTGAAATAGGTCAGGATATATTCGATAACCTCAAAGAAGTTCTGCATGATGTAGTCCGACCATTTCTCGGGCATGTAGTTCTCTTTTTTGTCCACCATTCCGATAAGAATCTCCTGGAAGAAGAGAAGCAGTATGCAAACAACTGCGACGATTACGACAACTCCTGTCGGGAGCACCGCTTTGCCTGCCATGAAGCCGACTACCGCACATACAAGCGTTGCGTAAAGAATTATACCGACAACGCCGTTGGTGCTGAACAGCGCTTCGCCGAGCTTTTTATTCTTCAGCGAGCAGAAAACGTTCAGACCCATGGAGATCACAACAAGCGCAACGCCTATGCCGATTGCAAGAATTAGAACGGTGTTTATCGAATCCATGACCGAAATCGGCTTACCCTGCAATCCAATTGCATGATAAAGGGGATCGAGAAGCTCTTCGTAACCAAACACAGAGCCGACAAGCAGTCCGAAGAATGCCGAGCTGATGCCGCACGGAACAAGAATTTTTGCCAGCTTTGCTCCTTTGATTCTGTAAACAAGATATCCGCCGATCGCAAGCACAAGTCCCTGGCCCAGATCGGCAAACATAATGCCGAAAAGAAGGGAATAGGTGATTGCAACAAAAGGCGTGATATCAACTCCGCCGTAGGAGGGAAGTCCGTACATTTCAACGAACATTTCAAACGGACGGAACGGCTTTTTGTTCTTGAGCTTGACCGGAGGACTGCTTCGCTTCTCCTGCTCGGGATCGGCATCCTCAAAGGTAACTCCGTCAATTTTTTCAATATTCTGTTTAAATCGTTTGTAGCTTGATTTAGGAATCCAGCCGACAAATATAAAATAGTCTGAATGTGAATCCTTTGCCGCGTACCGTCTGAGGTCAAAGGCAAGGCTTGCGACCTCAAGATAGGCATGAACCTGTTCGCAGTGTTCGGAATTCTCTGCCCAGAAGTCTGCGATTTCCGTATCAATCTTGTTAAGCTCGGTTGTGAGCTTTTCCTTTTCGGCATTTAGCTTTGCGAGTATTTCTTTCGGTGTGCCCGTTGAGAAAGGAATGCGAATTCTGTCAAAATACAGCGAAGCAAAAATTCTGTCAACCTCGTCTATTTGAGTTCTCGGAGCCGAATAAATACCCCAATGACTCTTTTCGTCAACAGACGATTCAAGGAAAACGAAAAGGTTGTTGCTTTCGTAAGCCTTGAGCTTCGGGTAACAGTCTTTTGGAATACTGCCGAAGCGAACCTTCAAGAATTCGCAGGAAAGAAGTTCCTCAATCGGAATGTCAATTCCGATGAAATGATTGAATTGCTCTGCCGACGCTTCAACCTCCTGAAGCTTGTCGGAAATCTCGGTTCTTTTTGCGAAACTTTCCGAAAGCTTTTCCTTGAGATCGTCAATATAGTCAAACTCGTTTGAATCGACTATAATTTCATCGCCCTTAAAGGTGTCCTTGAGCGTGACGCCTGCGATTGAAGCAATTTCTTCTATCTTCTGAATGGAAGATGAATATGGGTTTTCCTCGTTCAGCGGTACAAATCCGAGCGAGTCGGAAATGTAATCCATTGCGTTTTCGGGATGAAAATCGCCGCTGATACAGCAGGATGTTATAAACTCATCGAGGTGATCAATAAGACCATAGGTCCTGACGAGCTTCATTTTTTCAATTGCCAAAACACAGCCTCCTAACTTTCTGCTCCGATCAAAACGGAACGTGCTTTATCCGCCGGAATATTGTATTTTATCGCCTCGACGATGTGGATAATGTTTCGCACCTCGTTTTCGGCAAGGAAAAGGTAACAAAGCATAACCGCCGTCGGGTTCGTATAATAACGAAAGCCCTTGAGCTGCTGCCCGATAAGCATTTCTCTGGTCGCATTCTCAATGTATTTGAAGTCAACCTTTGAAAAATCCTTTTTATAATAGGTATTGGAAATGATATTTACAATGTCCGTTGCGTTTTTCGCTTCGGATATCGCAGTCAGATCCTTTTCGGTAAAATTCGTGCAGCCGGGAACGCCGAAGTCTCGAATGAACATCTTGTTGGGACTGCCGAAATTCAAAAGTCTGTAAGCTCTTGTGAGCATGTACATATCAAGCCTGTAATTAACCGTTTCGTAAATCTCTTTTTTCTTGCGCCGATCCTTTGAAAGCTTGATGGATTTGACAAGAAAAGAGAATCTGTATTTATTAAGGTCGTTTTCAATCAGGATAAACATTTCGTCATCGGAATAATTATCGCGATACCTTTCAAGAATTTTTTTATAATCCGTGTGTTCAAGAGCCTTCAGAAGATCCGAATAGCTTCTTACCTTTGCAAGCTCATAAAGATCTATGTCGGTTTTGCTGTTGAAGAATGGCGGCAGGGAAGAGAGGTATTTCTCGGGCTTGCCTATTATTAACAACTGTATAATTGTCATAAGCTGTCTGATATCATTCTGAACAACAAAGTAACGGTAAAAATTTTCACCTGCCGAAAGCTGATATTCGCAAAGCTTTTCGCTCTTCTTTAAAAGGCTCATCTTGAGAATTTCTTCGATCTGCGCCGAGTCGATATTAGTCGGCAGGGCGTCAAAATCCGAGCGATAATATGTTCTTGTTTTAAGATAGTTCGCAAGCTCGACAAGTGATTTGCAGTTGAGCATATCGTTGTAGTTCTCTTTTGTCAGCCTTTTACCGTACATCGCATGCGCCTTTGCCATAACGGCATTGTCGGCGTATGAAACCGCCATTACGTTCACCTCCCGCAGTGATAAACGATCACAATATCACAAAACAACCGGGATTACCGATTGCCCGTCAATTCTTTGTAACGTTTTCAACAATTTTATCTACCCATTTGTCGGCGTTCTCTTTATAGAGATTTTCCATACCGTTGAGGATCTTTTGATTTCTCTCGCCGACCTTTTCAAGATAGGCGTCGCCCTCAGTGCGCTGTTTCTGACTCTTTTTCAAAGCGAAATCAAGGGCTTTTTGGTTTTCTTCCTCGGTAATGCGATTTTTCTTTTCGCCCAGTTCGGCAATTTCCTTGTCACGGTATGCTTCAGCCTCTTTAACGCGCTCACACGCTTGCTTATCCATATCAAGGATCATGCGAAGCATCTCTTTCATTCTCTCACCTCATTGCGCTTGTTAATTCTTTCACACATTATAGCACTTCTAAATAAAAAAGCAATGGTAATTTTGTACAATTTGTTGCCGTTTTTTTAGAGAAAAAAGACAAATATTTCATTGAAAAAAATTGCGAAGTATTGTAGAATATAAATAACCTGTGCAGGAGGAAATCGTTATGAAGCTTAGCTATATAATTCCCGTGTATAATGTAGAGAAGTATTTAAAAGAATGCATTGACTCAATTCTTGCGCAGACATTCGATGATTATGAAATTATTCTCGTTGACGACGCTTCGCCGGATAACTGCCCTTACATATGCGACGGGTATGCGGAAAGATATCCGGATATAATAAAGGTTATACACAAAAAAAATGCGGGTCCAGCCGCCGCAAGGAATGACGGCTTGAAAATTGCATCGGGCGATTACATATGGTTCTTTGACAGTGATGATGTGCTTAAGGCCGATTGTGTAAACAAAGTTTATGAAATGGCTTTAAAAAACAATGTCGATATTTTGCAAATGTCTTTTATGTCTTTTCATGACGGAAGGGACGACTCCTATAAAACCGAGTCGGTATTTGAATACGGCAAGGTGATCGGACATAAGGAACTTACAAAGTATGTTGCAAGCTCCAATACGGACAGAAGCGTGATTTTTGCATGGCGAAATATATATAAAAAAGCTTTTTTAGATGACAACAATGTTTTATTTGACCAATCATTGAGAATGCTGGAGGATCCGCCTTTTAATACGCTTGCTTTTTTGAAGGCAAAGAGCTTTTCGGCAGCCGATATTCCCATATATTCATACAGAATAAGGCAGGACAGTCTGCAAAGAAAAAAGTATGTTGAAAATTACGACATCGTGATGGAATATCAATGGAGCTTGAAATTAAAATATTACAGAGATTTTTCCGATAATGACGGGTTGTTTTACAAAGATATCGCCGAGTTTACAATTAAAACCAACCTGCCTGTTTTGCTTTCAAATATATACAGCAATAACATTGACGGCAAATATACTTTTCTTAAAAGAATCGGCAATTCTGAAATGCTCCGAAAATCCTTTGAAGATTACGATATCAAAGAATTTAAGTCAAAATCGCTTGATTGGTGGGCTACATTTTTTATTAAAAAGAAGCTTTATCCGCTTGCACATTTTATTTGCAAAAATATTCTTTATAAATAGTATATAATTATAAATCGCACTTCGTTTTGAAGCTGCGATTTATTTTTTAAAACCGCTTTTGTGACAAAAAAATCGGGAAACGGGAGATATAATTTAACTGAGGTGGTGAGGATGACCGTTTATGCCGATGTGCTTGTCATGGTTAATTTGTTTGTGAATTATGCGTTGCTGCTTTGCTCGTCGCTGATTTTAAAAAACAGGATTTCAAATCTTCGTTTGCTCGCAGGGGCGGCGATAGGAAGCGCTTACGGCTTAGTGATTTTTCTGCCGGAGATTCCGATTTATTTTGAGCTGCCGGTGAGAATAGCTGTGAGTGCGGCAATCGTTCTCACTTCGTTCGGCTTTCGCAATATACGGCGTTTTTTGCGCTGCTTTTTTACGTTCCTCGCCGTGACTTTTGCTTTCGGCGGAATCATGCTCGTCTTTTGGGTAACGGTTGCACCCGTCGGTATGATATACAACAACGGAACGGTTTATTTTGATATCAGCCTATCAGTGCTGGCGGTATCAACGGTTGCCTGCTTTGCCATCGTCAGCCTGATTTCACGCCTTATCGCGCGAAAAGCTCCGATAAATTCCGTTTACACGCTGAATGTTACGAATGGCGAACGAATGATATCGGGCGTGGCACTCTGCGATACAGGAAATTCGCTCGTCGAAAGCTTCAGCGGTTACCCCGTGATAATCGGCGAATATGATACACTGCTCGGAATTATGCCGCAGAGCGTTATTGATTATTATGAAAACCCGTCGGCGTGCTCTGATGCGTCAAATCTTCGGTTGATATTGTGCAAAACGGTTTCAAACGTCGGCGTTTTACCGTCATTCAGACCGAAAAATGTTGAGGTCGTTTCAATTGACAGGAGAATAAAAACAGATGAAGTTTATATCGCTGTGACGAAATACCGGCTCGGCGGCGGTGAATTTGATTTTATTTTTAATCCAAAATTGTTTGACGGAGTGAACGACCATGAAGATAATAGAAAAAATAAAAAAGCTCCTGCTTCGGCTGAAGCAGGAAAACACCGTGCATTATGTAAACGGCCCCGAAACGCTTCCGCCGCCGCTCTCAAAGCAGGAGGAGCAGGCGGTAATGGAGGAAATATTGAAGGGGAACGACAGCGTTCGGGAAAAGCTGATAGTACATAATCTGAGGCTTGTGGTGTACATAGCAAAAAAATTTGAAAGCTCGGGCGTCGGTATCGAGGACCTTGTTTCAATCGGAACGATAGGACTTATCAAGGCGGTCAACACCTTTTGCCCCGAGAAAAATATCAAGCTTGCGACCTATGCTTCACGCTGTATCGAAAACGAGATATTGATGCACCTTCGCAAAACCGGCTCGCAGCGAAATGAAATATCCATCGACGAGCCGCTGAATGTTGACTGGGACGGAAACGAGCTGCTGCTTTCGGATATTCTCGGAAGCGATCCCGATTTAATTAACCGCGATATCGAACTTGAGGACGAAAAAAGTCTCCTGCTCAGAACGATAAACGCAATGGGCGAGCGTGAAAGAACGATAATGTCCATGCGCTTCGGGCTGAACGGTCAGCGAGAGCATACGCAGAAGGAGGTTGCGGACATTCTCGGAATTTCGCAAAGCTATATTTCAAGGCTTGAAAAGAAAATCATTGCTTCCTTAAAAAAGGAAATTGAGAAAGCAACGTTTGTTTAATGCAGCTAATTTAAAGCTTCATAAATTTAAAATTTCCGTAAAAGCAGGTGTCAAGAAGCTCCGAGGGCAGGTGAGTATTCTCGCAGAAAGCCGAGTAAAGCTCCGCATCGGAGCATATTGCGTTGATGCTTCTCGGGATATTTAAAGAAGCTTGGATTCGTCGGATCCTTTCGATGATCCTGTCAACCGAAAACGAAATATCTTCGCCCGAGCGAAAAAGACCGACACGCCGTGCCAGCTCGCCGAGGGCGTCGCAACGATTGTGCTCAAGATAGTCCGGCACACAAATTGCCGCCGCAGTTTGCTTCTTGATGCCAAGCTTTGCAAAGAAAGACGTGAGTTCATCGAGCATCAAGCTGCCGCAGTCCGTCGAATTTCTGTAAGCGAGAACGGCGCAGTACATTGCATATTGCAAGCGGGCGATTGATTTGTAATTTCCTCTGTAGGCTCCGACAGCATGGTTTATAATGCTTGCCGCACTCGACAGCGCAAGCGAAGCGATAACGTCATTATCGCAGGAGATAACGGCATCTGCCGCATAGGCGAAGCATGACATTGCGTCGTAAGCGATTGTACCCGAGGTTATCTGCATTGCAAGGTCGGGGTCAAGCACGACCTCGACAGGGGAAAGGCAATAGATATTGTAATCCGCCTCGGGGAAATCGGTCATTGAGCATGAGGAAAAATACGGCACTGCGGCAAACCCGACACCGCTTTGATATGAAATGAACATGGCGGCGTCCATCAGCCACGCACTGCCGACCGCAACGATTCTGTCGGGAGTATTTTCGGAAATATATTTGATTGATTTTTCGTAAAGCTCGTTAAAATCCTTTGAAACCAAAAGCTTGATATCCGGCGTTTTTTCGCCGAGCATATCCTGAATATAACCGAGGGATTCCGTTTGTTTAACGGTCTCGGCATCGGACAGGATCAATATGTTTTCATAATATGATTGCGCAAATTTTCGGGCGGCACCGTCGCCGAAAAACACCTTTTGCGGCAGAGATATTTCAGGCATAAAGCTACACTCCTTTTTGACTTATTATTTTCAAAGAGGAGTGTTTTATTCTGAAATTTTTGATTAAACGAAAAAATTTTACCAATTATAATAACGAATATATTAGCGAGATTGAAAGGAAAATCGAAATGAAAAGCTACAAAACTCAGTTTGCGAGAATATCGGACGCTTTCATCGGCGTAACGGCGGTTATAATGGCGGTGACGCTCGTCGCCTCGGGCATCGCCGTATCAAAAATAAACACAGAATATATGGCAACGGGAGTCAAAACAGCAAAAATCGTAGCCGAAAGGGAGAATGAAGAAATATTTTTCTCGCTCGGCGAAAAGAAATTCTCCTCGCCCAAAAGAATAAATGATAACATCAAAACTATTGGATATCTTCTTCCCGCTCCGCTCAACGCCGTATATTATATATATGAAAAGGTGAGTGAGAGGGTGAACTGAAACCTGCTTGCACACTTCCCAATGCGGTAAACAATCTTGGCTCCTCCTGTGTGGCAGCAAAACATCAGCAAAGGCTTTGTGGACGCCCATTTTATAGGTCACGGTTTCATCTGCATTTATTAAATCCGACATGGGCTGGTGAAAAGAGGATATAATTAAAAATTCCCTGCGAATTGCTTCGCAGGGATAATTATTTGTGCTGTTTTATTTAAGTCCCGAGACGGGGATTATTGTGCCCTTATCGGTTGTTACGGTGAGTGTAACGGTGTCGCCGTCATTGACAAGGACGATGTTCTCAAAGTCTGCCGCCTTGACCGAATAGTAGCTTGCCGAGGAGTCGAGCTTGATGTAATAAACGCTCTCGCCGCCGATAACAGCGGTTCTGATATCCGTTACCTTGCCTGTAACGGTGATGTCCTTCTGCTCGCTGTTCGTGTCGTCCTTGATATTGTCAGTGTCAACGCTTACCTTGATGTTGTTCTTGGCAAGCTCTGCGACGTAGTTTTCAATACAGCTTGTGAGCGTGTTGCCCGTTGCGCCGATCGAATACTGACCGACGTTGATCATTGCATAGCCCTTGACGAGCTTGCTGGAATCCTTGAGCGACATGAAGTAGGTCGGCTCACCGTCAATGTTGAGAAGAAGCGGGAATGAAGCTTCGTATTCGTACTGCTGAACAAGACCCTCTGCCGAGGACTGTGCCGAGGTTTCCTTAGCGCCCGAGGTGCTGTAATATTTGGCTTCCTTGGTACGCTGGTTGATGAGGACAAAGCCGGTGAGCGATTCATCGTTTGTCAGCGAGGTGACGCCCGTGTACATATAAACGTCGTCGTTCATTGCAAGGTAGGAATAACCCTCGGTCGTTGAATATGTGTCCTTCTGACCGAGAACGGAGTTCCAGAAGCCGCGCTGATATCTTCCGTAGAAGTCGAACTGCTGAACGAGAAGGTCGGCGGAATAGATACGGTCGATCCATTCAAGGTCGTTGTTGTTCCTTATCTCGTCGATCGAATACTCCGTACATTCGCCCGTTACGCTGTCGACAATGATTGCGCCCGTTACGTCCGTGCCGCCGAAAAGACCGATTGTCTTATCAAGCTTTGCGAATATCCAGTATGGGTGACCCGACTCGTCAATTTCAAACGTCGGCTCGTCGAGAAGATAGGTCGGATACTTGAAACGAACGTGACGTGTCACATAGTGTGCAAAGTGGTCGGCGGTCGAATACTTCATACCGTCCTTGACCTCAACAAGAGTGGATTTCTGAGTTCTTGCGTCAACGATAACGTAAGCCGGAAGTCCGTTCTTTGCGTTGGTGAGCCACTTGATGATGTTCGAATACTGGAGAGACGAAACTCTGACGGGAGTGTCGTGATAGTTGATTTGATAATATTTCGGCTGAACCGTGAACTGCGAAACATAGCCGAGCTTTGAAAGATCGGAGAGCGCTCGCTCTGCCATAACCGATGTTGTGCTTTCATCAATTACGGGAACGGTCGAGAAATCTGCTTCATCAACCTCTTTTGCAAAGTCGCCCGTTTTAACGTCGATTATCTTTGAATAGCTCGAAGCACGGAAGAATACCGACGAAACAAGGAATCCGACAAGAACTATCGCCGCAAGAACGCCGATGAAAATTTTCGGCACAAGCGAGGATTTCTTTGCATAGGGCGCATAATCGGGAGTTTTCAGCGCACCGCTGGTAACATAGTTGATTGCACAGTAAACAACGGCGATTGCACCGAAGAAGAGATACATTTTGATATCCTTGAAGTTCATGACCGGAAGCATGAAATAATAAAGAATGCCGCCGAATATAGCTGTCAAAATGATGTTGATAACGATTTTAAGTCCTTTTTTTTCGGGAGGAATGACAATACCGGTCTTTTTATCGGGGCCTTTTTCCGCTCCGCTGCCGGTAAAATCTACCTTAATGGGATCCATTGAACCATCTCCTTGAATAGTGTAAAACACATTATACATTAAAATAACATAAAAAACAAGATATATATTTTTCTGTATCAATTTGTTTTCAAAAAGTTAACAGTTTACCGCCTTGATAAATATACAATTATAGGATATAATGAATAAATAAAATATCGAAAAGAGGTGCAATATGGATAGTCAATATTTGTATTATCAAAACCTTTATAATATGTTCGGCGGATATAACCCTTTGCTTGACACCAAGGTAAAACAGTTGCGCCGGCTCGGCTTTATTATCGGCTGCGGAATGGTCTGCTTCACGCTGATGCAATATGCCGTTGCTGCATTGCTTCAAATCTTCGGACTTTATTCATTATATCAGTCGGATGCAATTTTTCAAACAGGCATAAGTGCAATTGCTCCGATTGTTTATGTTCTTTTGCCGTTTGTGCTCGTTTATGCCCTGTATAACCGAGAGGAACGAAACAGCATTGATATTTTCGATTTGCCGAAATCGAAGGAGCTTTTCACTTTTTCTGTGTTTACCGGACTTTTGATCTGCTCGATCGGCGACAGAGCAACGGCGTTCATTTCCGCATTCATAAGTGCGGCAGGCGTTGACTTCGAAAAGCCGGAAGGACTTGACGTAAACACTCCGACAGGTTATGTTTTGCAGATAGTTGCCTATGCCGTTATTCCTCCGCTTGTTGAGGAATTTGCAATGAGAGGCGTTGTAATGCAGCCCTTGAGAAAATACGGCGACAGGTTTGCGATAGTTGTTTCCGCAGTCCTTTTTGCCGCTCTCCACGGTAATATGGTTCAAATTCCGTTTGCATTTATCGCAGGTCTTGCACTCGGATATTTTGCAATTATCACAAATTCAATATGGACGTCTGTTGCCATTCACTGTCTCAACAATCTTTCGGCAACGGTAATTTCGATTTATTATACGAATCATTCGGAAAATGATGTGTTTTTCTTCTACGCAATAGAAGGTGCTATTCTTATTATCGGAATACTTGCATTCATTCTCTTTATGAAGTTGAAGCCGCAGAAATTGGCAAAGGCTAACGACGAGATCGGCAGCTCGCTTAAATATTCAACCGTTTTCTGCACTCCGTCAGTTGTTATTTCGCTTTTGATATCGCTATTCACCTCATTTTCCTTCACGAATATTACTTCTGCAGGCGGCGTCCTTTTCTCCGTTGCAATGGTTGCGCTGATTGCATTCCTGCTTGTCAAAGGCTCAATGAATGCAAAGAAGGATACAAGAATAACCAAAAGCTCAATGTACAATTTTTCTATTGCAATAACCGTTATCGCATCGTTTTTTATAATGTATTTTGTGATGATACTTCCGCTGAACAAATAAGAGGGCAGTTTAATGAATGACGAATATTTTATGAATCAGGCAATTGCCCTTGCCAAGGAGGCCGCGGAGGAGGGCGAAGTGCCCGTCGGTGCGGTCGTTGTGCTTGACGGCAAAATTGTCGGAGCGGGCAGAAACCGCCGCGAGATAAGCAAAAATGCGCTTGCTCATGCAGAGATTGAGGCTATAAACGAAGCTTGCCGAGCTTTAGGCGGCTGGCGCCTTTGGCAATGCGATATGTACGTTACGCTTGAACCGTGCCCGATGTGTACGGGTGCGATTATCAACAGCAGAATGAAGCGGCTCGTTTACGGCGCATCTGATTATAAAGCAGGTTCATGCGGCAGCGTGATTGACTTGTTCTCGCTTCCTTATAATCATAAGCCGGAGGTTGCTAAGGGAGTTATGCAGGAGGAATGTGCGGCTTTGCTCACGGATTTCTTTAAAAAACTCAGAAAAAAATAATAGTTGTCAAAATCTCTCCTTTCATGTATAATTTGATTATGGAGGGATTTTTTATGTCAAAAAATAATATGAAAATTTCAAAAGGCTATTCAATAATGTGGCTTGTTTTTACTGCGATTTACGCGGTCTGGATGTGCTTTTTTATGAAAGCGGATACATATCCTGCTGCCGAGACTGGAATCCTCAAGCCGATTTATTACCCGATTTGGGTTGTGGGCTCGTGCGCAATAATGCTTCTTTACATAATCTTGCTAAACAGATATCTTTACGGTGAGCTTGGCAAGGGCGATAAGGCATTTGCGCTGATAAGCCTTGTTTTCGGCTGCGTCTTTATCACATGGTACGGCTTTTTCAAAAATCCGTTTGAGTTCACGGCAAGCATGATAGGCCTTGAATATCCTTGGCATTTCAAGATGTGGGGAATTTTTGCACCGATTTCGATTTTTGTCAATACGATTTATATGTATCGCAAGTTCGGCTACAGCAACAGGGGCGGAATAATAAGCGGTTCGGTCGGCTGCGCGGCGATGTTCGTCACAATCAATGTTCCGTCGGCAGGCGAGGAGCTTATTCTCACATCGCTGAGGTGTATGTCGCATTGGACGGGTGCGCTTGTGTTTGCGTTCTGCTGTGCCGCTCCGATTGTTATGTTCCTTTTGCATATGGCGAAAACGGGGAACAAAAAATTTATTGCACTGACTGTTGCATTCTGTGCGGTTCTTGTCACAATGCTTGTTCTGCTCGCAACGCTCGGCAAGGACGGAATTATCGAGAGCCTTCCGATGTGGGCAACATATTTGCTTCTGTTCCTTGTCAATTTCACAAGTCTTTTTGACGTTAAGAAAGCAGAGAAAAAACAGCCTGCTTTGGTTTGATTGTTAAGGAGAAAAACGAAATGAAAAGACTGATTTGCATTTTACTTTGCATTACGTTTTTATTTTCGATGTCGGCTTGCGATGTTCGGTTGAATACAACAGGCGACGTAAAAAACGTTAAGGTAGAAAAATGGGAAGCGTCAAAGATTTATTCCGATGATGAGATCAATTCCGCAATAAAGGCTGCCGAGGACTATTTCAAAAAGGAATTCGGCGGATGTACGCTTACAAAAATCACCTATGCCGGCGATACCGAATCGCTTAATGAAACGGCGTACAGAAAAGAGAACGGCTATGATTACGATAAGGTGATAGTTCTTGTTTCTTCGTTCGAAACGGATTCGTTCGGCGGCGACGGTTCGCTGAACCCTAATTCGACGTATGACAATTGGGATTGGATCATGGGCGAAAAACATGGCGGCAAATGGGAACATATCGACCATGGCTATGCGTGAGTTTGAGCATGGGTGCCCTTTTAGGGGAGCCACCGCTTGCGGTGGTGGGGAAGAAATTTGACAGATAATACAGAAAAATCCTCGTTGCAATGTGGGCGTCGCATCCTACAATTAGGTTCGGCAAAGGCACGTTCCAAATAAAATTTCTAAACAAAAAAGCAGTGGCCAAAATGACCACTGCTTTTTCATGCTCTTTTTTTCAGTTCCTCGCAAAGCCTGCCGAGCTGTTCCATTGTCAGCGCTTCGGCTCGGACGGTGGGGGAGAGGTCTGCGGCTTCGATCGCTTCGATGACTGTCGGTTTGGAAATCCCCATGCCTGCACTTATACCGTTTGACGCCGTTTTTCTGCGTTGGCTGAACGCCGCTTTAACCATAGAGAAGAAAAACTTTTCATCGCTGACCTCAATCGGCGGATTTTTCAGAATATCAAGCCGTATAACAGCGCTGTCAACATTCGGCGAGGGCATGAACGAGCCTCTTGAAACATCGAAAAGCTTCTGCGCTTCGGCATAATAATTGACCGCAACCGTGACTGCGCCCGAATCCCTTGAGCCGACATCGGCGCAAAGTCTGACGGCGGCTTCTTTCTGAACCATTACTGTAACGGAGTCAATTCTCAGTCTGCTTTCAAGTAAGCGCATGATAACGGGTGATGTAATATAATATGGCAGGTTGGCACACACAACAACGGGCATATTACCGAATTCATCTTCAAGAATTCTGTGAAGGTCAACCTTGAGAATATCGCCGTTGATTATTTTAACGTTGTCAAATTCGCTGAGCGTTTCATCAAGCACGGGCAAAAGTCTTGTGTCAAGCTCAACGCAAACGACCTTGCTTGCACGTTTTGCAAGCTCTGCGGTCAGCACGCCGATTCCTGCACCGACCTCAAGCACACCGACGCCCTCTCCTGCACCGCCTTCTTCGGCGATTCTCGGGCAAACGCCGGGGTTGATGATAAAATTCTGACCGAGCGCCTTGGAAAATGTGAAACCGTGACGGCTTAAAACTGATTTTATAACGCTTATATCTGATAAATTATTCATAAATACCTCTTTAAATATTGCATTTTGAATTGAAAACATATATAATATTACAGTATATGATAAATTTTGTCAATGAGGGTGATTTTATGAAGATTTTGGTAACAGGCGGAGCGGGTTATATCGGCTCTCATACATGCGTTGAATTATTAAACGCAGGCTATGAGGTGGTTATTCTCGATAACTTCTATAACAGCTCTCCCGAGGTACTCAAAAGAATTAAAGAGCTTACAGGAAAGGATTTCACCTTCTGCGAGTGCGATATCAGAGATCGTGAGGGTCTTGACAAGGTTTTTGCCGAGAACAAGATTGACGCTGTTATTCACTTTGCGGGACTCAAGGCTGTCGGCGAAAGCGTTAGAAAGCCGCTTGAATATTATGAAAACAACGTCGGCGGAACGGTCACGCTTTGCGAGGCTATGCGTGACGCAGGCTGCAAGAAGATAGTTTTCAGCTCATCGGCTACCGTTTACGGAATGAACAATCCGTCGCCGCTCAATGAAACAATGAAAATCGGCGGCACGACCAATCCGTACGGCACAACAAAGTATATGATTGAGCTTATTCTTCAGGACCTTTATACTTCCGATAACGACTGGAGTGTTGCACTTCTCCGTTATTTCAATCCTATCGGTGCACATGAGAGCGGACGCATCGGCGAGAACCCGAACGGAATCCCGAACAACCTCATGCCTTATATCACTCAGGTTGCGGTCGGAAAGCTTGATCATCTCAACGTTTTCGGCAATGATTATGACACTCCCGACGGAACGGGCGTTCGAGATTATATTCACGTTGTTGACCTTGCTCTCGGCCATATCAAGGCAGTTGAGAAGATTGCTTCTTCAAAGGGTGTTTGCATCTATAACCTCGGCACGGGTGTCGGCTACAGTGTACTTGATGTTGTAAAGGCATTTGAAAAGGCAAGCGGAAAAGAAATCAAATATGAAATCGTTCCACGCCGTCCGGGTGACCTTGCAACAGTATATTCCGACCCGACAAAGGCTAAGGAGGAGCTTGGCTGGGTTGCCGAGAGAGGACTTGAAAAGATGTGCGAGGACTCATGGAGATGGCAGAAGAATAATCCGGAAGGATATTGATAAATGGAATTTTACGAGAACAGTCAGGAGCCCGAGGTTGCCGTTCTTGTCGGTATCGACATGGGACTTTACAACGCTCAGGTTTCAATGGACGAGCTTGAAGAGCTTGCAAGAACGGCAGGAGCTGTCGTTGCGGCAAAAATAATTCAAAAAAGAGACAAACCCGATTCGGCAACCTATGTCGGCTCGGGTCGTCTTGAAGAAATAAAGGCATTTACAGAAGCGAACGATGTTGATTTGCTTATCTTTGACGGTGAGCTTACCCCGTCTCAACAGAGAAATATCGAGGACGAGACCGATATCAGGGTAATCGACCGAACAACGCTTATTCTCGATATCTTCGCCGCAAGGGCGAGGAGCAACGAGGGTAAAATCCAGGTCGAGCTGGCTCAGTTGAAATATTCATTGCCCCGACTCGGCGGCAAGGGTGCGGAAATGTCAAGGCTTGGCGGCGGAATAGGCACAAGAGGACCCGGTGAAAGCAAGCTTGAAAGCGACAGGCGGCATATTCACCGAAGAATTCAAAGCCTGCAGGAGGAGCTTGTTCAGATTGCCAAAAGGCGAGAGAATCTCCGTGCCAGACGTGAAAAGGACGGCGTTGAAACGGTTGCTATTGTCGGCTACACAAATGCCGGCAAATCAACTCTTATGAATACGCTTACCAATGCGGGTGTGCTAGCCGAAAACAAGCTTTTTGCAACGCTTGACCCGACCTCCCGTGCGCTGACTCTCCCAGATGGAAGAACGGTCATGCTCATTGACACCGTCGGACTTGTCAGACGTCTGCCACATCAGCTCGTTGATGCCTTTCGCTCAACTCTTGAAGAAGCGGCGAATGCAACGGTTATTCTCAACCTCTGCGATGCTTCCGACGAATGTTGTACCGAGCATCTTAATGTTACAATGAACCTGCTTGCGGCGCTCGGATGTGCCGATAAGCCTATTATTTCTGTGCTGAATAAATGTGACCTCTGCGGCGGATCATTCGTTCTTCCGGCACAGGGCGAGTTCGTCATGATCTCGGCAAAGACGGGTGAGGGACTCGGCAATCTCCTTGCCAAGATTCAGCTTTCGCTTCCGCCCACACGCAGAAAAGCGGAACTTCTTATTCCCTATAATGAAGGCGGCCTTGTCAGCTATATCCGTGAAGAGGGCGTATTGATAAAGGAAGACTACCGCGCCGACGGAATCTATGTCAAAGCGGTTGTAGATATTCAGTTTCTTGACAAGCACAAAGACCTTATAGTTTGAATAAAATCGCCCACAGCACTTTTTTCGCTCGGGGCAGTACCTTTGTACAGCACCGCTCACTGCAAAAAGCACTGTGGACGATTTTCTTTCAAACTCGTTTAAAGGTATCGACCGCCCATAGCATTTTCGCTCGGGGCAGTACCCTTGTACAGCACCGCTCACTGCAAAAAGCACTGTGGACGATTTTCTTTCAAACCCGTTTAAAGGTATCGACCGCCCATAGCATTTTCACTCGGGGCAGTACCTTTGTACAGCACCGCTCACTGCAAAAAGCACTGTGGGCGATTTTCTTTCAAACCCGTTTAAAGGTATCGACCGCCCACAGCACTTTTTTCGCTCGGGCAGTACCTTTATTTGTCACGGGGCAGCACCCTTGTTTGTTACTGCATATTTCTAAGTTAGTCAGCAGAAAACAATTTTATCAGACTTTCTCTAACCACTGTTCACTAACCGCTCAGCACCCCTTGCAAGTGACAGTACCTCTAAAAACTATAATTTACCACTTGACTATTACAGTAATATAGTATATAATCACATATACAATTTGATAGATTTCGTGAAACGAAACACCCCTTATTCAGAGTAGCTGAGGGAACAGGCCCTGTGAAGCTCGGCAACCTGCCATTGGCAAGGTGCTAAATCCTGCGGTGTAACCGAAAGATAAGGCTATATACGCTCTCGGTTTTTGCCGGGGGCGTTTTTTACGAACGGAGCGGCTGCCGACATCTTGTTTTGCTTAATCGGCGGCTCAGAAAACGGAGGTATTTTAAAATGGCAAAGCATCTTTTTTCATCAGAATCTGTAACAAAGGGTCATCCCGATAAAATATGTGACAGAATTTCCGACTCAATCCTTGACGCTATCATGGCTCAGGACCCGAACGGACGTGTCGCCTGCGAGACCTGCTGCACAACCGGTATGGTTCTCATTATGGGCGAGATTTCAACAACGGCAAATATTGATATCCCGTCAATCGCAAGAAAGGCTATCTGCGATATCGGTTATGACAGTGCGGACAAGGGCTTTGACGGCAACACCTGTGCAATCATCACTTCTCTTGATAAGCAGTCACCGGACATCGCAATGGGCGTTGACGCTTCCTTTGAACTTAAAGGCGGCGAGGAGGATAAGTACAATCTCAACGGCGCAGGCGATCAGGGAATGATGTTCGGCTATGCGTGTGACGAAACGCCCGAGCTTATGCCGATGCCTATTTCTCTCGCCCACAAGCTTGCTCTTAAGCTGACAGAGGAGAGAGAGAACGGAGAGCTTGCATATCTCAGAGCCGACGGTAAAACTCAGGTCACGGTTGAATATGACGACGATCGGGTTGTTAGGATCGACGCAATAGTTGTTTCCTCCCAGCACAGCGCCGATGTTGCGCTTGAAACAATCCGCAAGGATATTATTGAAAAGGTAATCAAGCCGACGATTGACCCGTCACTTATTGATGAAAACACAAAGATTTATGTAAACCCGACAGGTCGTTTCGTAACAGGTGGACCGCAGGGCGATTCGGGCCTTACGGGACGTAAGATAATTGTTGACACCTACGGTGGATATTCACGTCACGGCGGCGGAGCTTTCAGCGGAAAGGATCCGACAAAGGTCGACCGTTCGGCGGCATATATGTGCCGTTACATTGCCAAAAACATTGTTGCGGCAGGCCTTGCCAAAAAGTGTGAGCTTCAGCTCGCTTATGCAATCGGCGTTGCAAAGCCTGTTTCGGTCATGGTTGATACCTTCGGTACGGGTGTTCATTCCGACGCAGAGCTTGCAAAGGCGGTTCAGAATGTATTTGACCTTCGTCCGGCGGCGATTATCGACGAGCTTGACCTTCGCAGACCGATCTATACAGCAACTTCGGCTTACGGTCATATGGGAAGAACAGACGTCGATCTCCCGTGGGAGCACACGGATAAGATTGATGCTTTGAAGGCTCAGTTCTGAATGATTTAATAAAACAGCGCTTTAAAGCGCTCAAATCATGATATTTTTTAGTCAATTTGTATATTTATACCCCTTACTGAATATATTCATGTTGTAAAAAATGACATTACATTCCGTAATGTGAAAAGTGCACAAAAATGAGACTTTGAATTTAGCTAATTTCATTAAAAAATCGACGGAATTTTTAAAAATAATCTGTTGACAACTCAATATTAAGAGTGTATCATTATTCACATCATAGATGATGTTTACCGAGTTACAAAAGCAGCTCGGAAATTAAAAGGAGGTCATTTTATGAAAAAGTCAGTAAAAAAGGTTCTTGCGGCAGTGCTTGCTCTTGCCTTGATTGCTCTCGGCTTCTCCGCTTGCGGTGGCAAAGAAGGCAACAAGACATCAGGCGATAACTACGCAGCAAACAACACAGAGTATTTCATTGGTACAACAGGCCCTCTTACAGGTGATGCTGCTTCCTACGGTAACTCTGTAAAGAACGGTGCAACGATCGCTATTGAAGAGATCAACGCAGCAGGCGGACTTAACGGCGTTAAGTTCAAGTTCGACATGAAGGACGACAAGGCAACTGCTCAGGATGCAACAACGGGTTACAATTCACTTCTTGAAGCAGGTATGCAGATCTCGCTCGGTTCCGTTACGACTGATTCTTGCGATGCTTTCGGTGCAAGTGCAGTAGAAGATAACGTATTCTTCATGACTCCGTCAGCTTCCGCAGCTAAGGTTATTGAGGGCAGAGATAACGGCTTCCGTGTTTGCTTCGGTGATCCGGATCAGGGTACTCTTGCTGCAGACGATCTTGCTAAGAACTACAAGAATATCGGTGTTATCTACAACACCAGCGACACATATTCAACAGGTGTCTTCGATGCTTTCAAGGCAGAGATGGACGCTAAGGGCGTAACATTCAAGGCAGCTACATTCGACGCTGAGAACAATAAGGACTTCTCAACTCAGATCGAACAGCTCAAGGATTGCGACGTTATCTTCCTCCCGATGTACTATCAGGAAGGTTCACTTATCTGCAAGGCTGCAACAGCTAAGGGCTGCAAAGCCGACCTTGTCGGTACAGACGGATTTGACGGTATTGCAGACCTCATTGATTCAAAGACTGTTACAAATAAGGTTAAGTACATCACTCCTTTTGATGCAGACAGCAAGGACGCAACGGTAAGCAAGTTTGTTACAGCCTACAAGGCAAAGTACAACGAGACTCCCGACCAGTTCGCAGCAGACGCTTACGATGCAGTTTACGCTATCTTCAATGCAATGAAGGCAGCAGGCGTTAATGATGTAACAATCAGCCCGAGCGATCTTTGCGAGAAGGTTAAGGTTGCTATCACAGCTGACGGATTCACACTCACGGGCGCAACAGGCACAATGTCCTGGGACGCTTCCGGCGCTTGCAAGAAGGAACTTCAGTTCAAGGATGTTCTTTAATCCAAGATACGGAATTTTATAACTCAATCTTTACGGGTGTCATTCGGCACCCGTAAAGGTGTATTTTAAACCGCCGATCAATCTGTATCTGAAAACCAATTTAATATGGTTTGCAGGTATCGGTTTATCAGCGGTTTAATTTTTAGAATCTAACGAAAAGGAGTAGATCAAATGTTGTCTACAATATTGGACGGACTCAGCTTAGGAGCTATCTATGCTCTTATTGCTTTGGGCTACACAATGGTTTACGGTATCGCTAAGATGCTGAACTTTGCCCACGGTGATATCATCATGGTCGGCGCTTATGCTATCCTTGTAACCATCAATGCAAACGGTCATCCGCTTCTCGGCGTTGTTGCCGCAGTTGTTGTTTGTACGGTTGTGGGTATTGTCATTGAAAAGGTTGCTTATAAGCCTCTGAGAGGTGCTTCTCCCCTTGCTGTTCTTATCACGGCTATCGGTGTCAGCTATCTTCTTCAGAGTATTGCTCAGCTCATTTTCAAGTCAAAGAGCCAGGCTGTTACAATCAGCGAAACTCATATGGTGAATATCGGTTCGGCAGAGCTTAATCTTAACACGATTCTTACACTCGTTGTCGGTGCGGTTATCATGGTTGCTCTTACACTTTTCGTAAAATATACAAAAACTGGCCGTGCCATGCAGGCTGTTTCCGAGGATAGGGGAGCAGCTCAGCTCATGGGTGTTAATGTAAATAAGATTATTATGATAACATTCGCTATAGGTTCGGCTCTTGCGGCTTGTGCAGGCGTTTTCTATCTCATGCAGATTCCTTCTGTCAGCCCGACACTCGGCTCAATGCCCGGTATTAAGGCCTTTGCTGCAGCGGTTATCGGCGGTATCGGTTCAATCCCGGGTGCAATGCTCGGAGGCGTTATTCTCGGCGTTGTTGAGAAGCTTGCTTTGAGCGTCCCGGTACTTGCTCCGTATGCAACAGCTATTGAATTCGCTTTGCTGATAGTTATTCTCCTTGTAAGACCTATCGGAATCCTCGGCAAGAAGAGAAGGGAGAAGGTATAAGCTATGAATTATCTCAAGAATATTAAAAAAGGAATAAGAATTAAGGATACATTCAATTATTTTATTATAATTGTAATGCTTGCAGTTCCTCTTCTTATGAGCACTTTCGGAAATCTTCCCCGTTCAAGCGCAGGCTTGCTTGCTCAGATGGCATACAGTATTTTGCTTGCTGTTTCACTTAACCTTGTAGTCGGTTTCCTCGGCGAATTGTCACTCGGTCATGCCGGCTTCATGTGCGTCGGTGCATACATCGGATGCTATATTGCAAAAGAGCTTTACAATGTAATGGATTCAAAGCTTCTTGTGCTTATCATTTCAATGCTTATCGGCGGACTTGTTGCCGCAGTATTCGGATTTATCATCGGACTTCCTGCGCTTCGACTCAAGGGCGACTATCTTGCAATTGTTACCCTTGCATTCGGTGAAATCGTAAGAACCATATTTAAGAATCTTCCGACTTTCGGCGCCGCTCTCGGCCTTTCAACCAAGAAGTACGGCAACGACCTTTATATTGTGGCTCTTGTTACGGTTCTGATTTCGCTTTTCCTTATTCAAAATATTATCAGAAGTAAGCACGGCCGTGCAATCACGGCTATCCGTGACAACGAGATCGCCGCAAAGGCAATGGGTATCAACATCACATACTATAAGCTGTTTGTTTTCGTCTTTGCCGCATTTTTTGCAGGCATGGCAGGCGTTATTTACGGCTCATATGTTACTCCGGTTGTTTACTCGTTCTTCTCATTCAACTATTCAATCGAGATTCTTGTTATGGTTGTTCTCGGCGGTATGGGTAATATCACCGGCTCAATAATTTCGGCTGTATTTATCACATACCTCAATTTCCAGCTCCAGACTCAGCTTTCGGGCGACCTGGCGGCACTCAAGTATCTTGTTTACGCCATCATCCTTATCGTTGTTGTTATCTTCAACAATGCTCCCGCTCTCAAGAGCGTCAGAGAGAGATTCTCAATCGCTAACAAGCTTCGTGAGAAGCGCCTCAAAAATCCGGAAAAGCAGTATTCGGATACAAACAGATGGGATGTTGTTACAACAAAGATTCGTATGGATGAGGTCCTTACGACAGATGTAAAGCAGAACGACCCGTTCAAACCCGATAAACCTCAGAAAGGGGGCAAATAAGCATGGCTGACTATGTACTTGAAACGAAAAATCTTGGAATTTCATTCGGCGGACTTAAAGCGGTTCAGGATGTTAATCTGAAGATTAAAAAAGGTCAGATCTATGGTCTTATCGGCCCTAACGGTGCCGGTAAAACGACGGTTTTCAACCTCCTCACAGGTGTTTACAAGCCGACAACAGGCACATTTTACCTTGACGGTGAGGATTTGACGGGCAAAACTCAGGAAAAGATCAATCACAAGGGCATTGCAAGAACCTTCCAGAATATCCGTCTTTTCAATAATATGAGCGTTATCAGAAACGTTCTTGTAGGACTCCACAATCAGCCCGAGTTTAAGTGCAATCCCTTTATCAGCATGATAAAGCTGCCGAAGCACTATGATACAGAGGTCAGAATGAGAGACAAGGCAAAAGAAATTCTCAAGATATTTGACCTTTATGAGGAAAGAAACAATCTTGCCTGCAACCTTCCTTACGGTAAACAGAGAAAGCTTGAAATTGCCCGTGCGCTTGCTACTAATCCGAAGCTTTTGCTTCTTGATGAGCCGGCGGCAGGTATGAATCCTCATGAAACTCAGGAGCTTATGGACACGGTAAGATATCTCCGTGACAATTTTGACATTACAATTCTTCTCATTGAGCATGACCTTAAATTTGTTTCGGGTCTTTGCGATGAGATTACCGTTCTCAACTTCGGTACGGTTCTCTGCCAGGGCAAGGTAGACGACGCTCTTAATGACCCCGAGGTTGTCAAGGCTTATATCGGAGGTTGATGTTATGGCAATGTTGGAAGTTAAAGACCTTTCGGTCTATTACGGTGTTATACAGGCTATCAGAGGTATCAGCTTTGAGGTTAATCAGGGCGAAATAGTTACGCTTATCGGAGCCAACGGCGCAGGTAAGACAACAACGATGCAGTCGATCATGGGACTTATCCCGATTCGTGAGGGTCACGTGACATATGAGGGCAAGGACATTACAAAAACTCCCTGCCACAAAATCGTTGAAATGGGCATGACTCAGTGTCCCGAAGGCCGCAGAATTTTCCAGGAGCTTTCGGTTTACGATAATCTGCTCATGGGCGCGTTCGCACTCAAGGATAAGAAAAATATCAAGGATGATATTGAGAAGATATACACTCGCTTTCCCCGTCTTGAGGAACGAAAAAATCAGATTGCCGGAACACTCTCGGGCGGTGAGCAGCAGATGCTTGCAATGGGACGTGCTCTTATGAGCCACCCGAAGCTTCTTATGATGGATGAGCCTTCAATGGGTCTTTCTCCGCTGCTTGTCGATCAGGTTTTTGAAATCATTAAGGATATAAATAATGACGGAACAACAATCCTTCTTGTTGAGCAGAACGCAGGTAAGAGCCTTGCGATCTCCGACAGAGCTTATGTTCTTGAAACCGGAAAGATAGTTCTTTCGGGCACAGGCGAGGAGCTTATGAAGAGCGAGGATGTTAAGAAGGCATACCTCGGCGGATAAGAATACACGGGGTCGGTGCATTTTGCATAGACCAAAGAAAAAGCTATAATTCACAGGCGGCGGCAATGATGTGCGCTTAGTGTGGATTATGGCTTTGCTTTTTAGTTTTCTTCTGTCTCTTAAAGAGATTTTATTTTTGTATAGGCAAGGAGTTTTAATATAACGTGAAGGAAGCAAATTTGAGCAAGGTGCGCTGTATATTTTATGTGATATCGCCTTAAATTTTTGTCGGAAAATACTGTCAAAACATTGACAAATAAGGCATTATATAATAAAATAAAGATTGTTAAAAATTTGAACAAGTCGGAGGTTTCAACGCTATGGGATACACAATAGCTCAGAAAATTATCAAAAATCATCTGCTTTCCGGCAATATGACGGTTGGCAGTGAAATCGGTCTTAAAATCGACCAGACTCTGACTCAGGATGCCACGGGCACAATGGCATATCTTGAGTTTGAGGCAATGGGAATTGACCGTGTTAAGACGGAGCTTTCCGTTGCATATATCGACCACAACACATTGCAGACAGGCTTCGAAAATGCCGATGATCATCGCTTTATTCAGTCTGTCGCAAAGAAGAGAGGTCTTCGTTTTTCACGTCCCGGCAACGGTATTTGTCACCAGGTTCATCTTGAGCGCTTCGGTATCCCCGGAAAAACTCTTATCGGCTCCGACAGCCACACACCGACAGGCGGCGGAATAGGAATGCTTGCCATGGGCGCAGGCGGACTTGACGTTGCTGTGGCTATGGGCGGCGGCGCATATTACATAACAATGCCGAAAATGGTTCGTGTCAACCTCACCGGCAAGCTTCAGCCGTGGGTTGCCGCAAAGGATATTATCCTCAAGGTTCTTCAGATCATGTCTGTCAAGGGCGGCGTAGGAAAGATCGTTGAATATGGCGGAGAGGGCGTTAAGACGCTTTCGGTTCCCGAGAGAGCAACGATCACAAACATGGGTGCAGAGCTTGGTGCAACAACATCAATTTTCCCGTCAGACGACATCACAAGAGCTTTCCTTAAGGCTCAGGGCCGTGAAAAGGATTGGATCGAGCTTAGCGCAGATGATGATGCGGTTTACGATGAGATTATTGATATCGACCTCAACGAGCTTGTTCCGCTCGCAGCTATGCCTCATATGCCCGATAATGTAAAGAGCTGCCGGGAGATAGGCAAAATTCACATCGATCAGGTTTGTATCGGTTCGTGCACAAACTCATCTCTCATGGATATGCTCAAGGTTGCCGCTATCCTCAAGGGCAAGACTGTTTGTCCGTCGGTCAGCCTTTCAATCGCTCCCGGTTCAAAGCAGGTGCTTAATATGCTTGCTCTCGACGGTGCACTTTCGGATATGATTGATGCAGGCGCAAGAATTCTTGAATCGGCTTGCGGTCCGTGCATAGGCATGGGTCAGTCGCCGAATTCAAAGGGCGTATCGCTTCGTACCTTTAACCGTAACTTTGAGGGACGTTCGGGCACAGCCGACGCAGGCATTTATCTTGTCAGCCCCGAGGTTGCAGCCGCTTCCGCTCTTACAGGTGTTCTTACTGATCCCCGTGAGCTCGGTGAAATGCCCGAGATCGAGATGCCGGACGAGTTTATTATAAACGACAACATGATCGCAATGCCCGCAAGCGTTGAGGACGCAGATTCCGTTGAGGTTATGTACGGCCCGAACATCAAGCCTTTCCCCAAGACCGAGGCAATGCCCGAGGACATCACAGCCAAGGCTGTTCTCAAGGTCGGCGACAACATCACAACAGACCACATCATGCCGGCAGGTGCAAAGATTTTGCCATACCGTTCAAATATTCCGTACCTTTCAAACTTCTGCTTCAAGCAGTGTGACGAGAAGTTTGCAGAGCATTGCAAGGCGGCAGGCAAGGGCATCATCATCGGCGGTGCAAACTACGGACAGGGCTCATCACGCGAGCATGCCGCTCTTGTTCCGCTCTATCTCGGAATTAAGGCGGTCATCACCAAGTCGTTTGCCCGTATCCATTGCGCAAACCTTGTTAATGCAGGTATTATTCCGTTCACCTTTGCGAACGAGAATGATTACGACAAAATCAGCGTAAATGACGAGCTTTGCCTTGAGGAAATTCGTGAGAGCATCGCAAACGGCACCGATGTTACGCTCAAGAACCTCACAACAGGCGAGAGCTATAAGCTTGACTATCAGCTTTCCGAGCGTCAGAGAGATATTCTCCTTGCCGGTGGATTGCTTGATTATACAAGAGAGTCGCAGAAGTGATTTAAAAAATTTATCAGAGAATTTGTCAAGACTTCGCCTTAATTTGGAAGCTTTGATAAATGCCTGAATAATATTTCCATCAAACTTCTTTGACACACCGAAGCGGAGTGAAATCATAATCCACAGGGGTCAATGTCCGCATTGACCCGGGTTCGGTATTAAAGCAAAATACATTGTAAAGGAGCAAAACAATGACAGATATACAGATTAAAAACGCAGTTGAAAAATTTGAGGCTCTTATCCGTGAGCAGAGCGACCGTTCCGATAAAATCAAGGCTCAGGGCGATTTCGTTGACTATGAAAAGCTTGATAAAATTGTAATCGGCGTTTGCGGCGGTGACGGAATCGGCCCGATTATCACCAAGGAGAGCGCAAGAGTTCTTGAATATATGCTTGCCGATAAGGTTAAGACGGGCAAGGTCGAGTTCAAGGTTATCGACGGCCTTACAATTGAGAATCGTGTTGCCGCCAACAAGGCAATTCCCGACGACGTTCTTGAAGAGCTCAAATCATGCCATGTTATTCTCAAAGGACCGACAACAACTCCTCAGCAGGGCGGCCCGTGGCCGAACATTGAGAGCGCAAACGTTGCAATGAGAAAGGCTCTCGACCTTTTCGCAAATCTTCGTCCCGTTAAGGTTCCCGAGGAGGGTATCGACTGGACATTCTTCCGTGAGAACACAGAAGGTGCTTATGCTGTCGGCTCAAAGGGAGTTAACGTAACGGACGATCTCGCTGTTGATTTTGTTGTAACCACAACGGAGGGCTGTGAGAGAATTGCAAAGCTCGCCTATGACTACGCAAGAAGAAATCACAAGGACAGAGTTTCAATTATCACCAAGGCCAATATTATCAAGACAACCGACGGTAAATTTCTCAATCTTTGCAAGAACATAGGCAAGGATTATCCCGAGATTACGACCGATGAGTGGTATATTGACATCACGACAGCTAAGCTCATCGACCCGAAGCGCCGCAAGGATTTCAAGGTATTTATTCTCCCCAACCTTTACGGCGACATTATCACCGACGAAGCTGCAGAATTTCAAGGCGGCGTAGGTACTGCCGGCAGTGCAAACATCGGCAAGAAGTATGCCATGTTTGAAGCCATTCACGGTTCGGCTCCGAGAATGATCGAAGAAGGCAGAGGTCAGTATGCCGACCCGTGCTCAATGCTCAGAGCTTCGGTTATGCTCCTCTCCCATATCGGAGAGCAGGAAAAGGCAGATATGCTCGAAAAGGCTCTCGACATCTGTATGTTTACAGAGAAAAAGCTCACAATTACGGGTCGCGACACGGGCTGCACATGCTCCGAGTTCGGCGACTATGTGATGGAAACGGTAAAAAAACTCAGCAAATAATAAAGTGAGGTAATAACTGTGGCAAAGGAAAAGAAATCGGTTTCAATGTCCGTAATTAAGCGTTTGCCCCGATATTACAGATTCCTCGGCGAACTTAAAAAAAATAATATAACAAGAATTTCATCAAAAGAGCTGTCTCAGCGTATGGGCTTGACCGCATCGCAGATTCGGCAGGATCTTAACTGCTTCGGCGGATTCGGTCAGCAGGGCTACGGCTACAATGTGGAACAGCTTCAAAATGAAATCGGCACAATTCTCGGTGTTCAAAACGGCTTCAAAACCATTCTCTTCGGTTGCGGCAATCTCGGCAGAGCAATTGCTTCTCATATGACCTTTGAGGACAGAGGATTTGAGCTTGTCGGACTTTTCGACAGCAACGCAGATAAAATGAAGGACATCAGAATAAAGGGACTTTCCGTGTACCCTGTTGAGGATTTGGAGGTCTATTGCAAAGAGGTTGAGCCGAAGGTGGCCGTGCTTTGCGTGCCTACCGAGGCTGCTCCTGCGATTGTAGAAAGGCTTGTTAATCTCGGAATAACAAATTTCTGGAATTTCAGCCACTACGACATTGCGTCGAATTATCCGGGAGTAACGGTCGAAAACGTTCACCTTAATGACAGTCTTATGACTCTCAGTTATCAGATAATGAATAGGGAGGAGCAGGCAGATTGAAGATTATGAGTTTTAATGTACTCTGCTACGGCTGTGAGGGGCACTCGTGGTTAGACAGAGACGCTGACGTTATAGCAACCGTCAGAAATTATATGCCGGACATTTTCGGAATCCAGGAAGCACATATCGGCTGGATGGGCATTTTCCGCGAGAGCATGGACGAATATGATTTCGTCGGAGTCGGCAGAGATGACGGCAAGGACGAGGGTGAGTTTTCACCTGTGTTTTACAAAAAAGATAAATTCACTCTTGTTGACAAGGGCTGGTTTTGGATAAGCGAAACACCGGACGTCCCGTCGAAATCGTGGAATAGCGCTTGCACAAGAATCGCTTCGTGGGCGAAGCTCACCGAAAACGAGAGCGGCAAGACATTTGTTGCCATGAACACTCATCTTGACCACAGGAGCGAGGAAGCGAGAAAGAACGGCGTAAGGCTTATAAATGAGTTCGCCGCAAAACTTGATTGCCCCGTTGTAATCACAGGAGATTTCAACATTTCCGAGGGTACGGATTGCTACGTTGATATGGTCGAGGGCGGAATATTCAGGGACAGCAAGTTTGTTGCCGAAGAAACGGAGAATTATCCGACATTTCACCCGTATTTTCACCATAACGAGCCGGAGGATGTAATTGATTTTATTTTCATCAGCGACGGCTTCAGTGCGAAAAGCTACCGGGTTATCAAGGATAAGCCAAACGGAGCATTCCCATCGGATCATTGCCCGATCATGTCGGAAATCTCAATTAAATAAAAACATAGCTGTGACGGAATGATCTGTCACAGCTTTTTATGGTATGGCGGGCAATTATGTCCGTCATTATAATTTTATCAAAAAAGACCGCCTCATAATGAAGCGGTCAAATGTTATTGTATTACTTAGCTTGCTGAGGAAGAGGAGTTGGCATTGCTGAGTTCAACAAGATATTTGATCTTCTTGGAAACTCTATTCAATGCGTATTTTGAAAGACGCGGACCGATATATGCCTTATATGTGTCGCCGTCCTGAAGCTCCTTGGTCTCTGTCTCAATATCCTCACTTGCCTTTGAAGAACGGATCGCTGAATCATAGTAATCAGTGCCGTCCTTAGCTACGAAGTAGATGATGTGATAGCCGTACTGAGTTTTAACCATCTCGACGTCGCCTGCCTTGCGGTTTGCATCAAACACCCAATCATTGAACTGCGTTACCATCTGACCGGGATAGATGTGTTCATAAAGGCCGCCGTTTGAAGTTGAGCCTGTGTCCTCGTTGTACTCATTTGCAAGAGCTGCAAAGCTGTCCTCTGTCTTATCACTTTCGTTGAACTTCTTGAGAACGTCCTCAGCCTCGGTCTTCTTCTTTGCAATCTCTTCCTCGGAGAGATCACTGCCTGTGCTCTGATCTGTTGTAAGGAAAAGAATATGGCGTGCTGTAACTGTCTGCTCCTGATGCGGCTTCTTTACGGCAAGGACAACTATGTACTTACCTTTTTCTTCATCAGAGAAGAGCTTCTTGCTGCCTTCCTTTGTCGAGCTGTCGAAGAGCCACTTAGCCGCATCCTCTGAGAAGCTTTGCTGAGCGGTGCTCTTGAGCATTGAATACTTTGTTTCCTCGTCAACATTGTAATCAGCCGTATCCTTGTTGAGCTCCTTTGCCTTGGCGGCGAAGGTTGCCTCGTTTGTAACGGCATTGTAGAAGTCGTTAGCGTTCTTCTTTACCTCAGCGTCAGCCTTCGTCTGACGAGCCTTGAGAGCGTCATCTGTCTCGTTATCTTCCTTAGTGAGCTCGGTTGTCTTGAAGGTATAAGCTCTGAAGGTTACAAAATCATATGCTGCCGTGTCCTTCTTGTACTCCGCATCGATATCCTTCTGGTCGTAGGTTTTTGCGATTTCGGCTGTTCTCTCGGTCAAATATTTCTGAGCAAGAACCTGAATCTTGAGCTGCTTGCGGAGAAATCTCTCGTTGATTGAACCGCCGTAAACCTTACGAAGGTATGCGTTGAGTGAATATGTTACCTTGTTTTTGCTGTCTGAGCTTGAGTTTGAACCTGCGCTCTTAGCCTCATCGCGAAGATCCTCGATCTGCTTATCAATGTAAGCCTCATCAGCCTTTGTAAGCTTGAGACCCTTCTTGAGAGCTTCGTTATAATATGCCTTGTGGAGCTGAATCAGCTCAATCGTATCCTTCTGAAGCTTCTCTGCCCATGTAATCTCATTACCTTCGGAGTCCTTGGTTGTCTGAGTCTGCTCCTCGGGAGTGAGAGAGAGGTCATAACCGTTGCTTGTCTGGTAATAGTATTGATAATACTGAGCCTGATAGCGAACCTGGTTATAAGCACGCATGTAGTAATACTCGTATTCGGCAATTGTAACGGACTGCTCCGAGCCGACCGAACCGAGCTTGATAACTCTCTGAAGTGCGCCGTAGTAGTTGAGAGAGAATGCTACTACGCCTAAAACGATTACAGCGCAAAGCACAATGGAAATAACCTTACTTGCAACCTTTTTCGCGGTGTTTCTTGCTTCCATGCTGCGCGCATTCTTTTTGGCAGTTTTAGCAATACGAGCTTTTCTTTCGTCGCGGTACTGCTCTGCCTTTGACTTTTCGTTAGCCATTGTATTCATCCTTTACTTAATGAAATATCTGCCGAAAACAAGTCAGCATAACAATAGTATTTTAATACATTTACATCTTTTTTACAAGACCTAAACAATAATTTTTTTGCTTTATGAATTAAATTTTACAATTTATTTATATTTACGTTTGGATTTGGTTTAAAAAATAAAGTTACAAGCTGTCGCTTCGGAAAAGGTATCTCACCGAATAAATTTAAAAAGGGCAGTCACTCATCATTTAATGATTTGCAACAGCCCTTTTATGCTTTTAATTATAATATAACATTATTCTGAAAATGCTTTATCCTGATCAACAACGAACTTATAAAGATTTTCGGCGCAATTGCCGTCAAAATCAAAATAAAAATTCTTCATTCTCTCTCTGAACGGGTTTTCGGGAACAAAATCGCGGTCAATAATTCCGCAAAGACATTCGGCAGCTTTGTGAGCATCCGTAAACATATGACCGAAAGCGTCTTCAAACGGGAGATCAAGATCACGGTAATGATTCATGCCGGACTTAAACTGAGGATAATCCGGAACGAAATACATGATCGGTCTGTTAAGATAAGCAAAGTCAAAAACAAATGACGAAAAGTCTGTTACGAACGCCTTGTAATCGGCAACATCTACGTCGCCGACCATATTGATATATTCGCAATCAATATTGAACAGGTTTTTAAGGTTGGCGATTATCGGGTGAAGCTTAATATCAAGGTAGACCTTGTTGTCTTCAAGCTTTTTATGAAGCTCCTTGTCCGAGAGGAAGGCATAGAAGTTCTTATAGTAATCAGATTTCTGAATTTTTTCAACATTTGCCTCCCAGTTTGAAGCGCCGACCTCGGTGGTAAGATATTTTCTCCATGACGGAGCAAATAAAATTCTGTTCTTCGGCTCGTGGTTTCTTTCAATATGGTCATACCTTGCCATACCGGTCGGGATTAGTTCACGCTCCTCATAAGCGTAATTATTCATGTAATTCTTAATTTCAAACGGCGAAGAAACAACAATTTCCTCCGCCTGGCTGCGTTCCTCGGAGTTAAGAAGTCGGAGTGATGCGTGCAAAACACCGTGCTGAAGATAAACAGTACGGAATCTCAAAAGATCCTCATACTGATATTTCATCTTCGGTGTTTCGAACGGATTGATTGGTGCAAGACCGTAATAAGCCGTAAAAACTCTTTCGGCACATATAAATAAAAGTCTGTGCTCCTTTGAGCCTGCTTTTACAAGGTGCTTCTTTTGCTCCGGAGTGAATACACTGTCAAGGTCTTTATATTCATGGGTGAGAACATAATATCTTTCTATTCCGTCATCATGCTTAAGATCATTGGCAAATTGATAATAACCGTTATCCTTTTCTACCGTATAAAAATCATAATAAAGCCAGATGCGGTGATTCTTTCTGTAGTTTATCGATTTTAGACGAAGCAAGGAGGTTCTCGGATGAATCGCATAACGCAAAGTGTTTTTAAATGCGCTGAAATCAATTTTCGACTGCGTTGCCGGCTTCACGGAAATATACTTTTTCCTATCTTTTATCATATAACTTCCGCGATTTATATTATTTACAAATCGGGTGCCGAGTCCCGAATACGGCATAAACCAATAATGACTTTTATAAGTATGACCGTTTATATCAATTTCGAATTTAATTTTGCTGTTTGAGGTAAGATTGCAAGCATAATGAAATGCAGGAAATGGATTTGTAATCGTTTTTGCTTTATAGTTGCTGTGGACCGACATGAAAAGGTCAAGTTTTTTTCTCTCACCGTTTTCGATTGCGTAGATAGAATAATCACTTTCATCAAGGAAAGTAAATATCGGCGATTTCATGAATGCTGTCATTCTAAATGTATTGCCCTCAACTCTGGGCTTATGAACGATAGTAACCATATCGTCTTGCGTATAGGCTTCTTCGCCGTCAATTATGAGCGATATGCCGTTATCGCGGTATTGCAGTTCTATCCGTGCATTTTCTTTTTTCTTTATCCAGTAGCATGCACGGTAAATATCAACCATCGGGTGTTCAAGAATTGTCTTGCAGTCAACCCTGTTTAGCAGATCGATTATTCTGCGCATAGCTTTCTCGAATTTTTCGCCCTCATAATGATAAGGATAGAGAATATCGTCGCTGAGACGCCAGTTGATGTCATTGACAAGCATCGCCTGAAAATAGGGCGGAACCTTATCCGGAAATGTTGCGAAAAGAGTCTCAAAATACTCCATTGATGTCTCAAAAAGATAAAAGGCATGGAAGTACATTTTCATTATGCTTGTTTCGTTGCCCTTATTATACATGTATGCGCCGTGAGAGCAATAGCCCATCTTCATCTTGGGCATGAGCACACGGTTACAATATTCCTGATCCTCGAGTTTAAAGCCGGGAGTTGTATTGAAAAGAACATTCTTATCGCCGAGATTTTTTACGCAGACGTTGACTCTTGTCTGTGTCAGATAGGGGTATTCCTCCAAATCATATACGCCATCGTGCTTAAGCATTTCAAAACGGAAATGAGGTTTAAGAATAACATCGTCTCTGAAACGCTCCTCATTAAATGTAACAAGGTCAACCTGGTCATATACCTTATCGAAAAAACAAGTTACTTTTTTCACTGTTTCGGGAGTAAAATAATCATCGCTGTCCAGAAAGAAAAGATATTTTCCCTTGGCGTGCTTTATTCCGAAATTTCTCGTTGCGGAAAGTCCCTCGTTCTCTTTTGAAAAGATTTTAATAAAGTCATATTTCTTGCTGTATTCAAGGCAGATATCCCAGCTGTTGTCAGGAGAACCGTCATTTATGACAAGAACCTCCATTTTTGATTTATCCATTGTCTGGTTAACCAAAGAGTCGAGACAAATTCTGAGATACTGCTCAACATTATATACCGGCACGATAACAGATGCCTGATACTCAAAATCCATATAATCACCTTTCAAATCAGTTACGATTAGTATAACACATTCGATACAAGTTTGCAACAGCATATTTAAAAGCGTAAAAAGCTTATTCAAAAATAGGTGAAATTTTTAACAAAATTTATGCTTAACTACTTCCATTTTTTATAATGACGTGTTATAATTAAACGGAAACTGATTATAAATCAATTCAGGAGGTAAAATATGGATCAGAAATTAGAACCTTTATTTACGCCGTGGAAGATCGGTAATTGCGAAATCAAGAACCGTATAGTTCTGACGAGCATGGGCGGCACCGACCTTTTCGGATGGATGGAAAAGAACCATTTCGATAAAGACGGCGCAAAGTTCATTATGGAAATCGCCAAGAACAACGTCGGACTTATTCTCCCCGGCTGTCAGCCCGTTTATAACCCGATGTTCGGTCAGTGGCTGTACAAGAACAAGAAGATGTACGATGATCTCAAAAAGTGGATGCCCGAGTTCCACAAGACGGGCGCAAAGCTTTTTGTTCAGCTTACCGCCGGATTCGGCCGTTCGTTCACAATCAGCTCCATGATGGAGACCCTTTTCACCAATCCTGTGCTTAAGGTTCTCAGCAAGCCTTTTATGGATCTTGATATGATCACGGCTTCTGCAAGCCCCTCTCCGAACCGCTGGTCGGATAAGGTTCCGTCGAGAGCCTTGACTAAGGAGGAAATCAAGAAGTTTGTTGACGCATTCGCAAAGAGCGCAAAGATGCTCAAGGACGCAGGCGTTGACGGTGTTGAGGTTCACGCTGTGCATGAGGGTTATCTTCTTGACCAGTTCACACTCAAGTATGTCAACAAGCGTACCGACGAATACGGCGGAAGCTTCGAGAACCGCTACCGTTTCCCTGTTGAGGTTGTTCAGGCCATCAAGAAGGCTTGCGGCGACGATTTCCCGGTTTCACTTCGTTACAGCGTTATCTCCAAAACAAAGGGCTTCCGTCAGGGTGCTATCCCCGGCGAGGACTATGTTGAGGTCGGCCGTGACATGGAAGAATCCGAGAAGGCTGCAAAGTATCTTCAGGATGCAGGCTACGACTGCCTTAACTGCGATAACGGTACATATGACGCATGGTACTGGGCACATCCTCCTGTTTACATGCCCGAGAACTGCAACCTTGCAGATGTTGAGCACATAAAGAACTTTATTGATATCCCCGTTATCTGCGCAGGACGTCTCGACCCGAGAGTTGCCGCAGACTCGATCAAGGAAGGCAAGCTTGACGGCGCCGGCTTCGCACGTCCGTTCCTTGCAGACCAGGCATGGGTAACCAAGATGATGAACGACCAGGAAGAGGATATCCGTCCCTGTATCCTTTGCCACAACGGCTGCTTCAATATGTGCCATTACAAGGGCGTACCGAACGATCAGGAGCTTTCCGACAGTCTCCACCTTGCACGCTGTGCGGTTAATGCAGAGACAATGCAGTGGAACAAGCATTATATTAAGAAAACGACTTCGCCCAAGACCGTTCACATCATCGGCGGCGGTATCGGAGGCATGGAGGCCGCAAGAGTTCTCAAGCTCAGAGGCCACAACCCGATCATCCACGAGAAGAGCGATGTTCTCGGCGGTACATTTATCCCCGCCAGCGCAGAGAGCTACAAGGGCAAGCTTCGTGAGCTTCTTGAGTGGTACAGACTTCAGATGAAGAAGCTCAACATTGAGGTTAAGCTCAACGACGAGGTCAAGGACATTGCCGTATTCGGCGACGCACCGGTAATCGTTGCTACAGGTTCAACTCCGCGTCAGCTCAGAAGAGTTCCGGGCTACGAGAAGATGGTTGAGGCTTGCGAATTCCTCACAGGCACACCCGTAGGCGACACAGTTGCCGTTATCGGCGGCGGACTTACCGGCAGTGAGATCGCTTATGAGCTTGCTCTCAAGGGCAAGAATCCGATCATCGTTGAGATGAAGGACGACCTTGTAAGCCAGAAGGGCGTTTGTCTTGCAAACTCCTCATACCTCAGAGAGTGGTTCGCACTCAACAAGACTCCGGTTTATCTTGAGACAACCCTCAAGGAAGTTAAGGACGGCTCAATCGTTTGCACTCAGAAGGACGGCAAGGAGATTGAAATCCCCTGCGATTCCGTCATCAGCTGTGCAGGCTACATTCCGGCTCCTCTTGCCGAGAAGTCGGGCAACGTTCACCTTGTCGGTGACTGTCTTGCAATCGGTAACCTTCGTTCCGTTGTATGGCGTGCATACGACGTTGCAATGAAGATCTGAGAAAAGTAAAAAAAATTAAGAAGCAGTCACTCGGCTGCTTCTTTTTCTTTTCTTCAAAACGGCAAATCGCCGTCAACGTCTTTGTACTCATAATTCATCGGCAGTTCCTCGGTCGGAGAATAGCTCAAATCACAATATTCCGGGAAGCAGGCAAGGAACCAATCACATTCATCGCAACAGATTTCATACGCATCATTGCTTCCGTTGCCCTCGCAGGTTTACGGTTTGCCGGGAGTTAAGACAGCGCCGCTGCTGTCTGAAACGGTCTCCGGTATTTTCTCCTCGGCTTCCGAAACAAACTTATGCAAGTCAAAATTCATTGCCTTTTCCTCCCATAAAACAAAAAATGCGCAGCCGAAGCTACGCACTAAAAACGATGCTTCGATCTTGTCGCAAAACAGTTCATAGCCACAGGATATGATGATCTTAGCATACATTTTTAACAAATGTATGCCTGTGGCATTAATAATTTACTTTTGAACTGTTTTGCACCGACATTATATCACACGTCATGTTTGCTTTCAATATATTTTTATAAATTACTCAAAAAATAGAAGGCATCTTGGCGCTGTTTTAGAGGAGCGGCGAAATATATTTTTTCTTCCCTTGGACCGTTGCCAACACCGCATCTTTGAAATTCTGCTGAAATTTATTTTTAGCGTGGAGGTCTACTTCCGGTATCAAGTGCCAAAATTCACTCCAATGCTTTTCGCAATTCTTTCAATGCTTTTTTCTCGATTCTCGAAACATATGACCGTGAAATATTCAGTTTTTTGGAAACCTCGAGCTGAGTCATGGGGCGCATACCGTCAAGACCGTAACGCATCATTATAATTGATTTTTCTCTCGGGTCTTTTATTCTGCCGACCTCGGTTGAAAGCTTTTTCAGCATAGTTATTTTATAAATATCCTCAACAATTTCATCTTCGGTGGAGATAATATCCATAAGCGTCAGCGGATTTCCCTCGCTGTCGGTATCAATCGGCTCGTTGACTGAAATGTCCTGAGCCGTTTTTTTCTGCGCACGGAACTGCATAAGAATCTCATTTTCAATACATCTTGCCGCATAGGTTGCAAGGCGTGTTCCCTTGTCGGGATCAAATGTATTTATTGCCTTAATCAGCCCGATCGTGCCTATCGAGATCAGGTCGTCCTGCTGAACGCTGCTTGAATAATACTTTTTGATAATATGTGCAACCAGTCTGAGATTATGCTCGATAAGCTCGTTCTTTGCATTTACATCACCGTTTTTCATTGCCAGCAGACATTCCCTCTCTCTCTTGGCGGAAAGGGGAGGAGGAAAGGAGCCGGTGCCGGAGAGATGAAGAGCAAAAAAGAAAAGATTTGATATTGTTCTTATAAGCAATTCAGCTATCATTTAATCACCGTCCGTTATAATTCTTATGAAGCAAATGCTTAATTGATAACGGATTGATTCGTATATTTATATAAAAAAATAATCGGCTATTGTTCAAAATGTAAAATTAGGATATATTGTACGTTATTATAGTTGACTTTTGATCGAATTAAAAGTATAATAACAATGTATAAAAGTGTGGTATTGTATGCACTTTGTATAGCATTATTTTTTGGGAGGAATATTATATGGCTAAAAGCAGACGTATTCTCAGCGTGTTGCTGGCTATCCTGATGGTTCTTACTATCGTTCCGGCAGGATTGATCGGCACCGCCGGTGCCGTTTCGGATGATGAGATCGGCACATCGTCGGTTGAGCTTAGTCAGAGCTTCCTTGAGAGGCCCGATATTACAATCAGCTCAACGGCAGTCATTCGTACAGCCGAAGCAGCAAATTCACAGGCTGCCGGCACAACTATTGTAAAAGCCACGGCTTCGGGCTTGCCCGAGCTTACCGGCGGCAAGGCGGAAGCCTTCTATGCAGGTGAGACCCCGCAGGATCCGATGGTAGTTTTCACCACAAACAAGGCTTTGAAGGCTAACCCGACAATCACATGTTCAAATGCAAACCTTACCTTCACCGCAGCATCGGCAGGTGCATATGCGGACGGTGTTTACACCTATTCTTGGAAGGTTGCAGGTTCCAGCATTTCCGTGAAGCAGCTTAATTTTGAAGTCGGCTATACATATGAGTACACCGATGCAAACGGCAAGGTCGTAACAAAGACCTATACAGCTTATACCACAAGTGCGGTTGAGAACGTTGCTCAGCCCGGCGGTATTTCGGCTTACCGTTACCGTCAGAAGCAGATTTTTGACCATAACTGTGACAGAAAAGAAAAGGTTGAATATACCGCTCGTATAGTAGGTGCAAATACATTCGGTACATATGCAGATACAACACAAACGGGCTGGTCAAGAGGATATTGGGATTTCAATACCGGTAGCTTTACCACAGTCAGCGGTACGGCAGCAGGCTACGGTCAGGTTCGATTTGACGGCAAATCCGTTGGCGGTACTCAGAATGCCAATACAGCCAATGACTTTAATCGTCCCGTTACTGTTGCGTATGTTGACAGAAGTATGGTTTCTCTGAGCAACTATAACCTCAGATTTACAATCACTGACTTTCTCAACAGAACAGACGACTATTCCGCTTATGGTATCAAGGAGTTTAAGCTCCTCACGGGTGCATCTACATTTGACGGAAATGAAGCAAGTAGCAATACCGCAGAAGCACAGCTTGTTCCCGTTAAGCCGGCAGAGTACAACGAATCCACCAAGGAATACGATACAGTGGCAGGCGGAACGATTACCATTCCGTTCACAGGAACAACATACGAAAAAAATGCAACAACTCTTGATAACGGAAACAAGAGCGTAGATTATACAATTGTCGTATCTTTCGGTGCAACTTATAAGCACGTTACAAGAATTCGTTCAGGTATCAACCTTAACATCGTTACATATGATAAGTCCAGTCTCCGTTCACAGCTTCAGGATCTTTACAGACTTTATACACCGACCAAGCTCATGGCTTCCGAGTCGGAGATAGGCAACAGTCCGAACTCATGGTTCTATTCTGAGGGTTGGGATCAGTACCTTGCAGCTATGAGAAACGCTCAGTTTGTTCTCAATGATCCGGATACAGATCAAAAGAAGATTGACGCCGCAACAGAGGCTTTGAGATCTGCCGTTGCAGCTCTTAAGGTTGCTACAGCCGATTATACAGAGGCGAACGTAGTTAAGGATCAGGTTAGGGCTCTTGATTCGTCAATTTATACGGATGAATCATGGTCAAGAGTACAGACCGCTGTTTCCAACATTACAGACGGTATCAGCGTTTTCTGCCAGACTTATCTTGATTCTCTTGTTGATGATCTTCGCGACGCTATCGGCAAACTCGAAAAGTCTCCGGCAAATTACGATGAAGTTAACGACATGGTTAGGATCTATGAGGGTCTTAATCCCGAGCATTACACGGCTGAATCGTGGAAGATTCTCCGCGACACCGTAAATTCGGTTGACTATACTCTTACAGTCGAAAATCAGTCGCTTGTTGACGCTTATGCAAGAAGTATTGACAGCGCTATCCAAAACCTTGTTCTCGCCCCGGCAGATTATACCGAGGTCAATAATCAGGTTACTCGCTACAATGAGGTTCTTCCCGAGAAGGATCTGTACACCGATCTTTCATGGAGAGCTGTTCAGGCTTCCTACAACGCAATTGAGTGGGACAAGAACTGGCAGCAGCAGGAGGACGTTGACGATATGGCAACGAACCTCAAAAATGCCATCGGCAGACTTAAATATAAGGATGCTGATCTTACCGCTCTCAATGCAGCTATAAAGGCAGCTAACGCCGAGAAGGAAAACTGGTATACTCCGGATTCATGGGCACCGTTTGCCCAGGCTCTTGCAGCGGCAAAAGAGGCTGCAAACGCTACTCCGGTATACAATATCAAGCAGCAGTCAATAATTGACGGTCTCAAGGAAACTCTTGTACAGAAACAGGGTGAGCTTGTTCCGGCCGACGGCGATTACAGAGAAGTAGATGCCGCTATCTCTGCAGCAAACGAACTTGACGAAAGCAAATATACGGCTGAGTCATGGGGAAATCTCCAGAATGCTATAAACAGTGTTGTATATAATCTTCCGGCTAAGGAGCAGGAAAGAATTGACGGTTTTGCAGATGCAATCAATAAGGCTATACTTGCTCTTAAAGAGATTGGCGCAGACTACACGGCAGTAAGAGCAATCATTGCCGAGTGGGACGCTATGGATAAGTCACTTTATACAGATGCATCTATCCTTAACGTAGCAAATACCGTTAATTCGGTTGACTGGAATCTCCCGGTAAGCAAGCAGGCTACGGTTGACAATTATGTAGTTGAAATCCGTAATGCTATGAACGCTCTTGCGTATAAGCCGGCAGATTACTCTGCCGTTGACGCAGCAATGCTTAAGGTTGAAGAAGCCAAGAACATTCAGGCGGCTTTTGCAACAGCTCATAACGGATATTCATACTACACCCAGAAGTCCTATGACGATCTCCTTGCAACAACAAATTACGACAAGACTCTTGATATCAGATATCAGTCAACTGTTGACGGCTATGCAAAGGCTATAAATGCAGCTCTTTTGGCTCTGACGCCGAACGCAGCAGATTATTCTGCGGTTGAAGCAGCATTGGCAAAGATTCCGGCAGACTTTGAGGACGGTGTTTATACCGACGAGACGGCTGCTGAGGTTTTGGCTGCTAAGCTTGCCATTGACAGAACGCTTTCAACAAAGCAGCAGAGCACTGTAGACGGATACGCACAGGATATCGAGACTGCAATCGCAGGTCTTAAATATAAGAGTGCCGATTACACAAAGGTTGAGGCTGAAAAAGCTCTTATCCCGAAGGATCTCACTCCTTACACCAAGTCATCCGTTGACAATCTCCAAAGAGTTCTTGAAGGTATAAACTATAATCTTGATATCAACCATCAGTCAGAGGTTGATAATTATGCAACTGCCATCAAGGCCGCAAGAGAAGCTCTCGAACTTGACCTTGCCGACTACACAAAGGTAAACAGCTCCAAGGCAAAGGCTGAGGAAGCTATCAAGGATACAAATTACACAGACGAAAGCATCAAGGCAGTCAGGGACGCTATTTCAAATGTTGTTGAGGGTCTCCCGAAGGCTCAGCAGGCGATCGTTGACGGTTATGCATCCGCAATTGACGATGCGGTTTCACGCCTGACGGATAAGCCGCTTGATCTTACAAGCTACAATAAAGCACTTGAAGGCGTTCCGGCAAATCTCGACAACTATACAGATGATTCTGTAAAGCTTTATACCGATGCTCTTTCGGCTGCCGATGCCTACAAGCTTACAAACAACTCAATCAGAAATCAGACAGAGTTTGAAACACTTGTTTCTGCCCTCGATGCAGCTATTAGGGGACTCAAGCTCAAGGGTGCTGATTATTCGGCAGTCAGAGCAGCAAAAGAGGCTAAGGATGAGCTTTATACCTCAGGACTTTACAAGACCGCTTCACTCACAGCTTATGATGAGCTTATCGCTTCAATCAACTGGAACCTCTCAATAGAGGAGCAGGCAACTGTTGACGGTTATGCAAAGGCTATCAACGAGTTTGTTTTCGAGCTCAAGGATGCCGATTACACAGCACTTGATACAGCTATTGAAGCAAAGAGAACAGAGATTGCAAAGGGTCTCTTCACAGACGCTTCCGTTGCAGGCTTTGACGCTCTTGTAAACGGCTTCGACCGTACACTTACAATTGACAAGCAGAGCACGGTTGACGGCTATGTTGAAAGAGTAAATGCATATACATTTACATACAAGCCGGCTGACTATACAAATCTTGACGCTCTCATTGCAGAGGTTGAGGCTCTTGATTCATCGCTTTACACAAACTATGATGAAATCTACACAGGCTACATCCTGGACTACATCCTCTCTTACATTCCGTCTCACAGAAATTATAATATCACCGAGCAGAATAAGGTAGATGAGATGCAGGCAACTCTCCAGAGCTATGTCGATATGCTCATTCTCAAGGATACAAAGGTAGCAAAGTTTGAGCTTAAGAACGGAGCTAAGTACAAGACCTCAGGCGGAGTAACATACATAATCG